>Ga0307515_10000065_pt1 | contig 244497 bp, 224 predicted proteins | sample 17_EM_MG_FD_194513 | JGI IMG/M metagenome (GOLD analysis project Ga0307515, IMG submission 194513) | Populus trichocarpa ectomycorrhiza microbial communities from riparian zone in the Pacific Northwest, United States - 17_EM | ecosystem: Host-associated > Plants > Roots > Unclassified... | reverse complement strand
CCTTCGTGTACTGGGCATGGGTCAATACCTTCTGGTGATCAGAACGACAAGAGCCGTATGACGGGAGACTGTCACGTACGGATCTGTGAGGGCCCGGAGGTGAGACTCCTCCGGGCTACTCGGCGGTGCCAACCGAACCCGAAATCACCAAAATCACCGCCCCGCGCCCCGCGCCCCGCGCCCCGCGCCCCGGGCACACCGGAAACGAGCGGGCCGGCACCATCCGATCGCGTAGCCGGAGATCCTCAAGAAACCGGAGCACCAGAGCCCGCCCTGCTCGAGCCCCACGGCACCCTGACGGGTGTTGTCGACAGCACGCGAGGCACTCCCGAACACTCGGAGCGAGCCGCAGGTCGCCAAGATCTGAGCACCGGCGTGGAGCACGCCTCACCGAAGCCACGTGCACCGAACAGACGGTCCACGACGGGTCACCCCACCGTGCCCCGAAGGTCCGTTCCGTCCAGAACCTATTGCGCGCGTGCAGGTGAAGCTGGGCACCCACCACGCACTGCATCCGGTCGCCAAACTCGCCCTAAGTCGGCGGTATTGCATTCCGGCCGTCCGAACCGGCGGCGCCACCCCGGCCCTGCTGCCGACGGCGTCGCTCTTGGCCGTGTAGTCGGCGGCGTCGCACCTGGCCGTAACCGGAGGCGTCGCCCCCGGCCTGCGGCCGGAGGCGTCGCTAATGACCCTGCGGCCGGAGGCGTCGATAATGGCCTTTCAGCCGGAGGCGTTGCCGGTGAGGTTCCAGGATTTCAGGTGTAGGGCCGGGGCCGTGTAGCGAACACCCGACCAGCGGTCCGGCAGCGCGATCGCCTCCGCCCCCACCCCCAGAACCGCTCCCGGCCCCAGCGCCTGCGGGTAGGACTGGGTGAAGCGCATGTTGCCCACCGCCGCCGTTACCTCGCCGTCCTCGACCAGCCAGACGCCGTTGCGGGTCAGGCCCGTGATGACCAGGCTCTTCTGGTCGAGTACCCGGGTGTACCAGAAGTCGGTGATCAGCAGGCCTCGGCGCATGCCGCTGACCAGGGCGCGGGCCGACGCCGCCGTTGGGCCCTCGCCGGTTTCCGGGGTGCTGTTGCCGGTCGGGGTCGGGGCCGGGGCCAGGCGCAGGTTTGCGGCGATCGGGCCCCACGAGCGCGATGCGACGCCGGCGTGGCCGGTGGACGTTGCGCCTGCCTCGGCGGCCGAGGTGCGGTCGTGGCTGACCGCGACGGTCGTGCCGTCTCCGACCAGGGGCAGAGTGCCGCGCGGGGTGCCCTCCAGGTCGAACGGCAGGGTCGCGCCCAGCGGCTCGTCGGTGATGGTTACGGCCTGGTCGAACTGCTGGGCGCCCAGCTCCGCGAACGACTGGTGCTGGGCGAACGCCTTGCCGTTGAAGCCGAAGCTGGCCAGGTTGTCGAGGATGTCGGCGACCGCGGTGGGCTCCAGCACGACCTCGTAGCGGCCCGGTGGCAGCTCGATCGGGCGGCCACCGGCGCGGGCCTTCGCGGCCGCGCGGGTGCCCAGGGCGGCGCCGTCCAGCTCGGCCAGGCGGCTGGCGGCCCGGCGGGCCACGCCGTCCGCGCCGTCCAGGCGGGCGATGCCGTCCATTGCGGCCTCGGCGGCCCGGCCCTCGACGGCCTGGCCGGCTGTGTTCGCGAAGCCGCCCGAGGAGTAGGTCGTGCGGCAGAAGCCGGCCGTTTCCAGCCCGCCGGCCGCCCTGACGAAGTCGCGGACGCGTTCGGCGCGCTCGTGCGGGCCGGCCGCGGCGGTCGCCTCGTCGAAGGTGGGGGTGGAGCGCAGGGGGGTGGGCGGGGTGAGGCCGGGCCAGGCCTGGTCGGGCGGGGAGAGCCGGGAGGCCGCGATCGTGCGCTCGACCAGGGACTGCAGGCCGGCCGCGTCGGTCACGGTGGTGGAGCCGCCGGCCGTCCGCCCGTCGAGGTGCAGCCGCAGGCGCACGGTCGTGGTGGCGTCGGCGACGTTCTGGTGGATCGCCGAGTTGGCGAAGCGGGTCAGCGCCTCGGCGGCGTGGGCGGCGAGGACCTCGGCCTCGGCACCCGGGCCGGCCAGGCGCCGGGTCAGCTCGACGACCCGGGCCGCGAGATCAAGCTCGGCGCTCATGCGCATCCTCCGCTTCGCTGGTCGGGAACCTGCTCGTGACCGCTCATCCCCGCACCCCTACCCGAACTCCGGTGAACCGGGCCGGTGCGGCCGGGTGGCCCGTGTGCCCGATCTGGCCCGGCTGGCCCTTGCCGCAGTTTGGCGTGCCCCAGGCGACCGTCTCGGACGAGAGCATGTCCATCGACTGCCAGAACTTCGGGCCGATCCCGGTATATGTCGGGTTGCGTAGCATTCGCCCGCGTTTGCCGTTCTTGACCTCGTATCCGATTTCGCAGCCGAACTGGAAGTTGAGCCGGCGGTCGTCGATCGACCAGGACCGGTTGATGTCCATCAGCACGCCGTCGTCGGTGGCCGCGATGATCTCGTCCAGGGTGTGCGGGCCCGGCTCCAGGCCGACGTTGGTCATCCGGACCATCGGCAGCCGCGCCCAGCCGTCGGAGCGGACGCTGCCGGCATAGTCGAGCCCGGCCATCGCGGCGGAGTCGCGGCCGGCCAGCACGCCCACCCAGCGGCCGTTGCGCACCGCGTCGCGCTTGACCGCGGGTGAGCCCTCGTCGTCGTAGCCGAAGCTGCCGAGCGCGCCCGGGATCGTCGGGTCGATGGTGATGTTCATCAGGTCGGAGCCGTATCGCAGGGTGCCGAGCTGGTCCAGGTCGAGCCAGGAGGTGCCGGCGAAGGCGGCCTCCCAGCCGAGGATGCGGTCGAGCTCGATGGCGTGCCCGACCGACTCGTGGATCTGCAGGGCGAGTTGCTCGCCGCCGAGGATCAGCGTGGTCTCGCCGGACGGGCAGAGCGGGGCGGTCAGCAGCGCCCGCGCCTCGTCGGCCATCCGGGCTGCGTTGTCGGTCAGGGACAGCTCGTCGACCAACTCCCAGCCGCGGGTGCCATACTGCCCGCGGTGGGATGGCCAAGATCGGCGCTGAATCTCGCCGTCGCCGTATGCGCTTGCGGTGATGCCCGCGCCGCACTCGCGGATGTGCTGGTCGATGCGGTGGCCGTCGCTGGAGGCGAACCACTTGCGGGTGTCCCAGATCTGGTAGATGCCCTCGGCCAGGTCGGCGCCCGCGTCGCGGGCCGCCGCGGTGGCGGCGACCAGCAGGTCACCCTTGACCGACAGCGGCACCGACAGTGGATCGATCTCGCACTGGCTGGCCCAGCTCGCCGTGCCGGCGCCGGTCGGGACGAGGTCGATCGCCGGGCCGGGCACCAGCGCGCTCGCGGCGGCGATCTCGGCGGCCCGCCGGCCGGCCGCGCGGGCGGCGGCGTCGGAGAGGTCGGGCACGGCATAGAAGCCCCAGCTGGAGCCGACCAGCGCGCGCACCCCGATGCCCGCGCTCTCGTCGGAACTGAGATCCTCGACCTCACCGTCCCGGGCGCTCATCGTCTCGGTGCGGCGCACCATCACCCGTGCGTCCGCATATCGGGCCCCGGCGTCCAGGGCGGCCTGAACCGCCGTGCCGGCCTCGTCGAAGTGATCCACGCTCATGTCCGAGACCCTAGGCGAACCCACCGACATTCTCTGCCCGGGTGGGTCGGCCGGCGGTGCCATAGACCTCACATCCAGGCGGGTCCCGCCGACCATAGGGCCATGGGAAACGGGGAATGCCGATGAACCGCCTGCCGGTGCCGGTGTCGCCGTACGGTCCCTTCGCGAGCCTGGCCCTGCACGTGCATGACCTGACCATCCGGGGTCACCACACGGAGACGTTGATCGCCGCCGACGCGGCGGAAGCGATCACGCTGATGCTCGGCGATCACCGCACCCACCGGGTGAGCCGGCTGGGCCGGATGTACGCCCTCAGCGCCCTCGGCCGGCTCGACGAGGCCCTGTGCATCGCCGAGGAACTGGCCGCCGACCGGGCCGCGCTGGGCGGGCCTCGGGCCACCGACGCCAAGATCATGGCGGACACCGCCGAGGTACTGATCCACCTGGGCCGCATCGACGACGGCCTGCACTACGTGGCCCGGGCGATGGCCCTGCTGGACGTGGCGCCGCGCACCGGCATCCGCTACTTCTCCGCGATGGCCTCGCTGGGTGAGGCGGCCCGGTCCGCCGAGCTGTTCGAGCTGGCCGACGACGCCATGCGGCTGGCGCTCGCGTCGTTCGAGTCGCCCGACGACCTGTACCGCTCCTCGGCGGAGCTGCAGCACGCCGAGATGTGGCTGGAATGGGCGCTGCGGCTGGAGCAGGTCGACCGCGTCGAGGAGGCGGCGGTCCTGATCGACAAGAGCGTGGCGCTGCTGGAGTACTGGGTCGTCCAGGGCATCGACTCGCCGGCCGGGATGGCCCTGCTGGCGGTCGGCTACGCCAAGAGTGGCCGGACCGACGAGGCCTTCGCCCTGGTCGACGACCTGCTGCTGGACATGCGGGCGGCCGGCCAGCAGCACGAGGCCCGGCTGCTGCACCTCGCCTACGGCGTCGCCCTGCGTGCCACGGGCGAGCTGCGCGCGGCCCGCCGCGAGTTCCGGGCCGCGGCGGAGCTGGCGGTGCTGACCTCCCAGCGGCTGCTGCTGCGGTACGAGCTGGCGATCACGGCGGTGGCGGAGTTCCCGGGCGACGCCACCCGGACGATGCTCGAGTCGCTGCGTACCCATGTCCAGGCGCTGTGGCAGCTGCGGATGGACCGACGCACGATGCTGCGGCAGGCCTACCGCCGGGTGGAGCTGGAGGCGGCCCGGACCACGGCCGACCTGGCCGCCAGCTCGGACGCGCTGACCGGGCTGGGCAACCGCCGGATGTTCGACCGCCGGATCGACACGGTCGCGGACGGCGGCTCCCTGCTGCTGATCGACGTGGACCGCTTCAAGGACATCAACGACCGCTTCTCGCACGGCGTCGGCGACCGGGTGCTGGGCGAGATCGCGGCGGTGCTGCGCTCGCACTGCCGGCACGACGAGGTGGCGATCCGCTTCGGCGGGGACGAGTTCGCGATGTTCCTGACCACCGGCGAGGAGGAGGCCCGGCAGATCGCCGAGCGGATCCGCCGGGTGATCCTGGCCCGGGACTGGAGCACGATCGCGCCGGGGCTGACGGTGACGCTGAGCATGGGCCTGGCCGCCTGCCAGAGCGGCGAACGGGGGCGCGACCTCTACGACCGCGCGGACGCCCGCCTCTACACCGCCAAACGAGCCGGCCGCAACCAGCTCGCCGCCGCCTAAAGCGGCGGCAGGAGTTCCTCGGGCGTGAGGGCGACGATTGCCGGCCACGCCGTGATCTCGCTGGTGGCGAGCTGGTGCAGGTGCAGCACGCCGGTCTCCTCCTCGACCAGGAGGAACCACGGAATGCCGGCGGTGGCGTAGAAGTGATGCTTGAGCAGCCGGATCACCTCGTCGGACCGCGACGCCACCTCGGCGACGAGGACGGCCGAGCGGGCGTCGACGACCGGGCTGTCGAAATCGATCGGCCCGGTCATGATCAGGTCCGGGTTGATGATCCGGTCGCGCCGGAGTCGCAGGTTGACGGGGCCCATGAGGTGGAGACCGGACGCGGTGGCATCTGGTTGCAGCGCATCCATGAGCTTGCCGAGGATGAACTGATGGCGTGGCCGGCCCCGGGCGGTCAGGTACAGGCTTCCGTCGAACAGCTCGATGCGTTCCGTGGTCTCACCGAGTTTGAGGTAAGCCTCCTCTGACAGTGGCAGGCCGGTGCCGAGAACAGGTGACCGCATGCCACCGACCCTGCCAGTCGGCTGGTCAGAGATCTAGGCCGGTGACTCGGACGAGTTGCATCACCGACTGTTCGACGTAGCCCTGCGCCGACAGCATGTTGCTGTGCAGCAGGCCGCGTTCCGGCTCCGCCACCAGGTAGCAAGGGATTCTCGCCTGGGCGTACGCGTGCATCTTCAGCGTCCAGTCCACCGTCGCGCTCGCCGGGGAGGTGATCTCGCAGACCAGGCGGACCGACTCGGCCTCCACCAGCGGCTGGTCCAGGTCGATGGTGCCCGCGATGATCAGGTCCGGGACCGCGATCCGACCCGGGCCCAGGCGCACCGGCACGCCGGAGATCACGGTCAGGTCCGTACGGTTCGCCCGGAGCGCGTTCGCCAGCGCGTTCAGGATGAGCTGGTGCCGCGGTGTGTCCCGGGGGCACGTCAGCACGCCGCCGTCCCACAGCTCCGTGCGCGCCGAGGTCTCGCCGAGCTGGAGATAGTCGGACTCGGTCGTCGCCAGGGCTTCCATGGGCAGGCTGCGGCCGATCAGGGCTGACGTCATCAGATGCCTTTCGTGGAAACCCCGGCTTTAGCCGTGGGGAAGAAAACGGAATTCCTGCGGAGCAGGTCAGGGATAGAAAGCCGATCCGCCGTCAAGGTGGATGGGTGTCACCACAGCGGACCGTCAGGCGTTGTGCGGGCGTCGACCTTGCCGTCGATGACGTCGTGCCGGTACTTTGGGCACCAGACAAGGTGGTAGGGACATCGGTACACCACGACGTTGTTGTTGCAGTGAACCTCGCCCACGATTCGACTACATAGCCTCGCGCTGAAAGGCGGTGGATCTTGTGACCGAGACGGTGCGGTACACCTACCGCCTGCGGCCCGGCCGCACGGCGCAGGCCGCGTTGCTGGCCGAGTGGGGTCGTTGTCGGTGGCTGTGGAACGAAGCCGTCCACCAGCAGAAGACCCGCCGCAACACGATGACCTGCTCCGAGTGTGGAACGAGAGCCAAGGAACGCCTCGGACTGGGTATCAGGACATTTGAGTGCGCGGCCTGCGGTTACACCGCCGACCGTGACGTCAACGCCGCGAGGACGATCCTCGTCACGGCAGAGCGTGTCCGTGCCAGTGCTGACGACGTCAGACATTCGATCGCCTCCTTTCGGGACGGTGGATCGGATGCGGTCCGAGCTGGAAATCCCCCGGATTTACCCGCGGGGAAGCGTTAAGCACACTCCCGGGTCAGGTATGCGAGTTCTGCGGACAGGTCCCCGTGTGGGGAGATCAGGAGCGTCGCCGGCGGGGTGACGCTGTGGTGTTCGTAGATGTCGGCGTTGTCGGCGCGGCTGCCCAGGTAGCGCTCGGCGGACGCGGGCGGCAGCTGGGTCCAGTCGGTGACCGGGTCGCGGGCGACGCCGCAGCGGAACAGGTCCGGGCGGCGGGTCAGTGCCAGCGCCGCGAGCCAGCCGCCGAGGCCGGTGCCGCGGACGGCGACCCGGGCCAGGTCCAGGTCTGGGTGTTTGCCGGTGAGGGCGTGCAGCGCGTCGATCTGGTCGGTCAGCGCCACGTCGGCCAGCCTGCGATACACCACCTTTTCGAAGCTGGGCGTCACTCCGGGCGTACCCCTGGTGTCGACGCTGACCACGAGGAAGCCGGCGTTGGCCCACCATTGCCGGTCCTGCCAGGCGGCCGGGTCGGCCACCACCTGTTGGTGGCCCGGCCCCGCGCCCATTTCCAGCAGCACCGGCAGCCGGGTGCCGGTGACGTGGCCGGCCGGGTACAGCACGGCCGCCGGCAGCCGGCGGTCGGTGACCCGCTCCAGGACCGGCTCCGGGTGGAACGGCAGCGGCGCCGCCAGCGAGGGCAGGGTCAGCACGCCGGCCGCGCCGCGGGAGACCGTCAGGTCGAGGATCAGCACGTCGCCGCCGACGGTGGCGGTGTGCCAGCCCGGCGTGGCGGTGAGCCGGCGGGCGCTCGTGCCGCCCCCGCCCAGGGCCGTGGGCACCGCGAAGACGTGCTGCTCGGACGGTTCGCCGTCGGTGCCCTCGACGATCAGCTCCGGGCCGCCGGACGGGCGCGGCAGCACCCCCGCGACCCGGCGCACGTAGAGGCCGGGCGGGGTGATCAGGCTGCCGTCGGCGAACAGGCAGCGGGCGTCGAAGCCGTCGTGGGCCAGTTCGCCGCCGACCAGGACGCGGCCGTCCGGCAGCTGCCGGGGAGTGCCGGCTACGGGCTCCACCCAGCGCGCGTCCGCCAGCTCGGCGTGCACCTGGGTCTCCCCGGTACGCGGGTCCACCGAGAGCACCAGGCCGTGCTGCTGGGTCCGGCGCAGCACGGTGATCAGGGCGTTGCCCGCGCCCCGCCAGCGCACGTCGACCAGGTACGGGTAGGTCTCGCGGTCCCAGTGCACGTCGACCCAGCCGCCGTACAGGTCGAGCAGGTGCAGGCTCGACGACGTGCCGGCGCCGCGTACGGCCAGGATCTGGGTCCCGTCCGGGGCCCACCACCAGCCGCGGTCCCGGCCGAACTCGGCTGCCACCGGCTCGGCCACGCCCCACGACACGCCGCTGCCCGGCTCCCCGGCCAGCAGCTGATCGTTACCGGCGGTGACGACCCGCAGGCAGCCGTCGGCGGTGACGTAGCCGATGTGCCGGCCCGTGGGATCCGGCCGGGGGCCCAGCACCGGCGCGGCGGTGGCGATCGGCCCCCGTGCCGAGGAGCACAACCTTCCCTCGTACGCCCAGGCCAGGACGTCGAGCGACGCGGAACCGGCGTAGGAGTCCACCGGCCCGGGGGTGATCTCGGTGAGGGCGGCGGTGGCCACGTTGAGCACCCACAACGCCGGCGCCGGGTCGCGTGGGCCGGCGGAGCGCAGGAAGGCCACCCGCGCGCCGTCGTCACCGACCGTCAAGGCGCGCGGGGCGCCGAAGCGGAACCGGCCGGTGCGGTTCGCGAGCTCGGGATACTCCACGTCGACCAGCATCGCTGATCACCCGCCCCTCGCGCCCGGCAAACCGCACACGCGGAGCCGGACGGCGCTCGCGCGTAGAGTGGCGCGCGTGACGAATGCCCTGCCCGCACGCCGCCTCATGCTCGTGCACGCCCATCCCGACGACGAGGTCACCGGCACCGGCGCCACCATGGCCCGGTATGCCGCCGAGGGCGCCCTGGTGACCCTGGTGACCTGCACGCTGGGCGAGGAGGGCGAGATCCACGTGCCCGCGCTGGCCCAGCTCGAGGCGCGCCAGGCCGATCAGCTCGGCGGCTGGCGGATCGTCGAGCTGGAGCGGGCCTGCGCCGCGCTCGGCGTCACCGACCACCGCTTTCTCGGCGGGGCGGGTCGCTACCGCGACTCCGGGATGATGGGTCTGGAGACCAACGACCACCCCCGGGCCTTCTGGCGGGCCGACCTTGAGGAGGCGGCCCGGCAGTGCCTGGAGATCATGCGGGAGGTACGCCCGCAGGTGCTGATCACGTACGACGAGAACGGCTTCTACGGCCATCCGGACCACATCCAGGCCCACCGGGTCGCGATGCGCGCGGCGGAACTGGCCGAGGCCGAGGGGTTCGGGCCGGAGAAGATCTACTGGACCGCCATGCCGCTGAGCGTGCTCGAGGGTGGCATGGCGGCGTTCAAGGGCATGGACGACAACCCCTTCGCCGACGTGGAGAACGTCGAGGACCTGCCGTTCGGTCACCCGGACGACGAGATCGCCGCCCGGATCGACGGCACCGACTTCTACCAGCGGAAGGAGGCCGCGATGCGGGCGCACGCCACCCAGATCCCGGACAACTCCTGGCTGTACGGCATCGCCGGCGACTTCGGCGGCGAGTTCATGGGCGTCGAGTACTTCACCCTGGTCAAGGGCGAGCGTGGCGAGGTGAGCGGCCCGCACAAGTGGGAGGGCGACCTGTTCAGCAACGTGGCGGGGCGATGACACTGGAGGCGCCGCCGGTTTCCGCCCCGGTCGGGGAGCCGCCGCCGGGCCCGCCCAGCCTCGCGCTGGAGCTCGTGATCCGCACCGCCGGCGGGGGAATCGCCGTGCTGGCCGCGGTGCTCACCGCCTTTTTGGAGATGTTTCTGTCCCCGCTGCGGGTCGGCGGTGTGCCGATCGGCGTCGCGGTGCCGGCGGCGGTGGTGGCCAACGTGGCGATCTCCTGGTTCGCCGTGACCACGGTGGGCCGGCGCTGGGCGTTGGCGCTGCCCTGGGCGGTCTGGACGCTGATCATGTTCTTCGCGGCGGGGATGCGGACAGCCGAGGGCGACTACCTGATCAGCGGCGAGGACTGGGTCGCGCTGGTGACGATCCTGGTGGGCAGCCTGACCTTCGCCGGGTACACGTACCGGATGATCTTGAAATTGCCGCCGGCCACAAAGCGGTGACGACCCGCGTCATCCGCAAGGATGGCAAAGAGGTCGAGCGCGAGAAGTTCACCTGGCGCTACGATCCCGAGCCTAGATTCATCTGCGGCGCAAAGCCGCAGCACGTCCGGGGAGGACGCAATGAGGCAGCGCTGGGTGTCGATCGCTCTGTTGGCCGCGGGTCTGTTCGCGATCAACGTGATCGCACGGTTGGTGATCCGCATCGGTTTCAATAACAACGAAACGGCCCAGAACAGGGTCTCGATCGTCATGTTCGCCGTGATCGGCGTCGTGCTGGCGGTCGTCACCTTCGTCCGGGCCCAGCGGGTCCTGCCGAGCAACTGGCTGCCGGAGCTGGGCGCCGCGGCGATCGGCGGCATGTTGCTGACCATCCTGGTCGGCCCGTTCGTCAGCGGCGACGGGCCGTTCTCCGCCGGTGCCGGAAACTTCTTCTCCCAGGTGTGGCTCTACGGCGGCTTCGCCATCGTGGGCACCCTGCTCGGCTACTGGATCGCCACGATGCTGGGCCGCGACTACCGCTCCAAGTCGCTGGCGGCCTTCGCCCGGGCCAAGACGAGCAAGCCGCGCCGGGTGGTCCGTCGCTGACTCCCTCATCTTGAGGCTCCGGCCGTCGATGAGAGTGGGCATGCGAAGGCACAGGGACGCGGGTTCCCGGTCCTGGTTGTGGTACGCCGGGCTCGGCGGCGTCGCCCTCGTGGGCTACGTCGTGCTGGCGCATGTCGCGGTGCCCGCGATCGTGCCGGTCCTCTGGTATACGGCGATCAGCGGGTCCGGTGCCGTCGCGCTGGTGCTCGGCGCCCGCCGGCACCGCCCGGCCCGCCTGCTGCCGTGGTATCTGCTCGCCGGCGGCCAGGCCCTGTACGCGGCCGCGGACTTCTGCTTCTACCTGATGCGGTCGGTCTACGGCATCGACCAGTACCCGTCCTACGACGACCTGCTGTATCTGGCGTCGTACCCGTTGCTCGCCGCCGGCGTGGTCGCGTTCGTCCGGGCGCGCACCCCGTCGTGGGACCTGCCCGCCCTGCTCGACTCGCTGATCGTGACGATCGTGGCGGCGTTGCTGCTGTGGGTGTACGTCATCAGCGAGGTCGCCGCGGCGGCCGGGGACACCGTGCTCGCCCGGTCGGTGTCGGTCGCGTACCCCTCGATGGACCTGCTGCTGATCACCGTGGCGCTGCGGCTGTCCATGGGACCGGGTGCCCGTAGCGTCTCGTTCCGGCTGCTCATCGGCGCGATCTTCACCATGTTCGCGGCCGACGTCGGCTACGGCTATCTCGAGCTGAACGACGCCTACGTGCCCGGTGGGATCCTCGAGGTGCTGTGGCTGCTGGTCGTGCTCGGCCTCGGCGCCGCGGCGCTGCACCCCTCGATGGCCGCCATGACCCAGCCGTCGCCGGTGGCCGGGCCGCAGCTGAGCCCGGTCCGCCTGACGCTGCTCACCGCCGCGTCCTTCACCGCCCCGATCCTGCTGCTCGTGCAGCACCTGAAGGGCTCGGACTCGAACGTCGTCGCCGGGGCGGTCGCCTGCATGCTGTTGTTCTCGCTGACCCTGGCGCGGATGGCCGTCCTCGCCTTCGCGCACCGCCGGATGGCCGACACCGACGTGCTGACCGGGCTGCGCAACCGCCGGTCCTTCACCGAGGCCCTCGCCCCCTACGCCCGCCCGGACGCCGCGAAGCGTCCCGGGTTGAGCCTGCTGCTGCTCGACATCGATCACTTCAAGCGGATCAACGACACCTACGGCCACGACGGCGGTGACCGGGTCCTCGTCACCGTCGGCGCGTTGCTGCGTGGCTGCGTACGGGATGGGGACATCGTGGCCCGCTACGGCGGTGAGGAATTCGCCGTTCTCGCGCCCGGGCTGTCCGCGGCCGAGCTGGACGGATTCGCCGACCGGGTCCGGCAGACCATCGCCGCCACGCCCATCCCGGTTGCGGCGGGTGCCACCGCGACGGTGACGGTCTCCGTCGGCGGCGTCCGCCGGGAGGACGTCGACGAGGCGCCGGGCACCGTGCTCTCCCATGCGGACCGACGGCTCTATGCTGCGAAGAATGCGGGTCGTAATCGCGCGGTCACGACCGACGCCGAGCCGTTCACGCCGCCGGCGGCGCGCTCGCGCCTGCCCGTGCGGCCGGGCTGACCGGCAATGGCCCCTCACGGGTCAGGTAGGTGTGATGCGTGCTGAAGCCCAGGCTCTGATAGAGCGCGACGGCGGCGGTGTTGCGCTCCTCCACCTGCAGGTAGGCGCGAACCCCGCCGCGCTGGATCGCCCACTGGGCCACCGCGCGCAGCACGTGCCGGCCCAGGCCGCGCCGGCGGGCGGCGGGCGCGGTCTGCAACAGCGAGACACCGAGCCAGCGGCCCGGTGCGGGGCCGGTCACCGCCCCGCGGGCGACCGCGAGCAGGCTGCCGTTCTCGTCCTGCACGGAGGCGAAGACCACATCCGGTACGGCGGTGAGAATGTGTCGCGCGGAGGCGGGCAGATCGCCCTTGTGCGCCGAGACCATGGCCAGCCAGGCGTCCGTGGGGGAGTCGGCGAGCTCGACCGGCGGCAGGTCCCGCCGGGCCGCGATGTCGGTGACCAGCGACTGCACCGCGCCGGTCTGCACGAGCGTCAACGGCCGCGCGGTCCAGCCGCGGGCGTCGAGGGCGGCGTTGACCGGGGCGGCCAGCGGCATCGGCGTGTTGATCAGGGCCTGCTGGCCCTTGGCCGCATACCACTGCTCGACGGCGTCGATGGCGGCCTCGAGCGTTCGGTCCGGGTCGCCGACCGCGAGCGCCGCATTGGCCCGGCCGGTCCAGTTTTCCGCCGCGCGCAGGATCCAGCCGCCGAGGCGGGCCTGGGTCGGTGCCGGCCAGGCGTCGTTCGCCGCCAGCTCCAGGGCGATCACGTCGGCCGCGGGGGGACGGCGGGCGGCCGGCACCCGCTTGGCGCGGTGCACCTCCCGCAGCGGCACTCGCAGCGGGCCTTTGGCCGTGACGAGAGTGAGCTCCGTCTCTGTCAGCTCGACCAGCTCGCCCAACGCGTCCGTGAAAATTGGGCGATCCTGAGAAACGCCTACAATTCGGCGAACGACAACCCGGTGTCCCACATCCTGCCGTCGGAGCACGTGCCACCTCCTCCCGGCGAGATACTAGGCTCTGCCCGTATCGCTGCGGTGTCCCGCGGCGTGGCTCTGGAAGGGAAAGACCGTGACCTACATCATCGCTGAGCCCTGCGTCGATGTGCTCGACAAGGCATGCATCGAAGAGTGCCCGGTCGACTGCATCTACGAGGGCAACCGGATGCTCTACATCCACCCCGATGAGTGTGTCGACTGCGGAGCCTGTGAGCCGGTCTGCCCGGTGGAGGCCATCTTCTACGAGGATGACGTCCCGGAGCAGTGGAAGGATTACACCAACGCGAACTACGAGTTCTTCGAGGACCTCGGTTCGCCCGGCGGCGCCTCCAAGGTCGGCAAGATCGACAAAGACACCCCGTTCGTGACGGCGCAGCCGCCGCGCGGGGACGCGCACTGACCGTGCTGTCGGCCTCGCTGCCCGATTTCCCCTGGGACCTGCTGCAGCCCGCCAAGCGGGTTGCGGCGGCGCACCCGGACGGCATCGTGGACCTGTCGATCGGCACCCCGGTCGACCCGGTCCCCGCGCTGATCCAGGCGGCGCTGACCGAGGCCGCCGACGCGCCCGGCTATCCGCTCACGGCCGGCACCCCCGCGTTGCGCGCCGCGATCTCCGGCTGGCTGGCGCGTAACTGCGACGCCTCCGGCACCCTCGGCGTGCTGCCGACCATCGGCTCCAAGGAGCTGGTGGCCTGGCTGCCGACGCTGCTGGGGGTCGGCCGTGGCGACGTCGTGGTGATCCCGCAGGTCTGCTACCCGACGTACGAGGTCGGGGTGCGGCTCGCGGGTGCCGAGGTGGTCCGCTCCGACTCGCTGCTCGCGCTGGGCCCCGGGCGGGTCAAGCTCGTCTGGATCAACTCGCCGTCGAATCCGACCGGCCGCGTGCTCCCGGTCGATCACCTGCGCAAGGTGGTCGACTGGGCGCGCGAGCGCGGGACGATCGTGGTCAGCGACGAGTGCTACCTGACGCTGGGCTGGGACGAGGCGCCGGTGTCGGTGCTCTCGGACGCGGTCTGCGGCGGCGACTACACCGGCGTCATCTCGGTGCACTCGCTGTCCAAGCGGTCCAACCTGGCCGGCTACCGGGCCGGCTTCCTCGGCGGCGACCCGGCGCTGATCGCCGAGCTGCTGGCGGTCCGCAAGCACGCCGGCATGATCGTGCCCGCACCCGTGCAGGCGGCGATGGTGGCCGCGCTCGGCGACGAGTCGCACGTGGCGGCCCAGCGGGTGCTGTATGCGGCCCGCCGGGAAGCGCTGCGGGAGGCCCTGGGAAAGGCCGGGTTCACCATCGAGCACTCGGCCGCCGGGCTCTACCTCTGGTCGACCCGCGACGAAGACTGCTGGACGACAGTGGACTGGCTCGCCCAGCGTGGCATCCTCGCGGCGCCGGGCGCGTTCTACGGCCCGGCCGCGGCCCGGCACGTCCGGATCGCCCTGACCGCCACCGACGAACGGGTAGCCGCGGCGGTCGCCCGCCTCACCGCCTGACCGCCTCCCACCTGGGAAGATCCACAATTCCCGGGGTACCCGGACATCGCTCGGGGTCGCTACGCTCGGTGCGTTGTGACGACGCGGCTACGGGGAGGCTGTCGTGGGCGATCCAGGCATCAACGTGGAAACGGGCGGGCTGACCAGGTTCGCCACCGACGTCCGCGCGGACGTCGACTACGTCACCGAGCCGGCCGTGGGCCGAGCCACCATGCCGCTCGACCGCGTGCCCTTCGGGGCCCTGAACGCGAGCGGCGCCGTCCACGCCGCCAAGCAGCGGTACGCCCGCAGCCTGAGCGCATCGACACAGAACCTCAGCAACTTCCTGGCCGCCGCCCGGCTGCTCGCCGCCGCGGCGGAAAAGGTGGCCGCCGAGCTCGACGCCAGCGACGCCCGCTCGGCCGACGGCACCAAGCGGGTCGAGCAGGCCCTGTGGACGGCCGCCGGGGAGGCCCGCCTCGCCGCGCAGGCCACCGACCCGCGGCGCCCGGCCGGCAGGGCGGTGGCGATGTGAGCGAGCCGGTGCTGACCAGCAGCTGGTGCACGGCCTGGGGGTCGTACAACACACCCCGGCTGTGGGCGATGGTCAAGGACGAGGACGACCCGGAGGCCTGGCGTCAGGTCGTCGCCTGGGGCGCGATCTCGAGCGCGGTGAAGGACCAGCGGTCCCTGCTGCTCAAGGCCCGCGAGGCGCTGGTGGCCGCGTGGCCGCCAGAGCGGAACAAGTCGTCGGAGGCCTTCGTCCGCGAGGTCGACGAGCTGATCGGCCGGATGGACGCGGCCAGGTCGGAAGCGGACGACACCTCGACCGGGCTGGCGAACATCCTCGAGGCGCTGCGCCAGGCGAAGAACAACATCCGGCCGCTCTGGGAGCAATACAAGGACAAGAGCGACGACCTGATCCCGGCGTGGTGGGACAACGCCGAGGACGAGTTGGACAAACAGGCCCAGGCCCACATGCTCACGGCCGAAATGATCGTGCAGGACAGCGTCGCCCGGCTGCGGGTCCCCGATCCATACGCCTTGGAACCGGCGGACCCACACTTCCAGCCGACGCCGCTGGCGGACGATGGCGGCGGCCCGGGCAGCGGGTCGTCGGGCGTCGGGGGCGTGGGTGGCTCGGCGGGTGGAGGTGCCGGTGGAGGTGTCGGCGGCGGGGTGACCGTGCCGGTGCCGCACGATCCGGTCCCGCCGCTGCCCGGCCGGGAGCCGACCGTCCCTTCCGGAGCTGAATCCGGTGCCGGGATGGGTAGCGGTCCCGGTCTTGCCGGCGACATCAACCCGCCGGCGGTCACCCCACCTCCCGGCGGCGGTGTGTCCCCGCCCGGTGCGATTCCTTCCGGTGGTGCAGGGCCGGGCATCGTGCCGCCGATAGTCGGCCCTGGTTCCGGCGGCCCGGGAGGCAACGGTACGGACGGAGTCGAGCCCGGGCTGCGCGGCACTGGCACTGGCAGCGGCGTCGGCACCGGCGGAGCGGGCGGTCTCGGTGCGGGCGGTCTCGGCGGGGTCGGCCGGGGTGCGCGACCGAGTGCCCGTCCGGCGGGCTCGGGGCGCCAGGTGCTGCCCTCCGGCGCAGTTATTGGCGAGACGGTGGCGGGCGAGGGCCGCGGCGGTGCCGGTGGCGGTGCCGGTGGTGCTGGACGTGGCGGTGTTGGTGGTGCCGGACGTGGCGGCGCAGGCGTGGGCGGCGTCGGTGGCGCTGCTGGTCGTGGTGCCGGCGCTCGTGGTGGCACGGCCCGGGACGGCGTTGCCAGGGGCGGTCCTGCCCGCGGCGCGCCGGGCCGCGGCGCCGAGCCACCCCGGCCACCCCGGCCGTCCTGGCTGCCGGACGAGCCCGTCGGTGCGGCTCGCGTGGCGGGCACTGCGAGCACGGCGGGCACTGCGAGCACGGCGGGCACTGCGAGCACGGCGGGCATGCCGGGTGGCGCGCGTGGCGGTCGTCGCCTGGGTGCCCGCGAGCAGCGGCCGTCGGGCCCGGACAGCCCGTGGGAGGTCGCAGCGGGAGTGGATCCGGTGATCGAGCCCGGTCAGGACACCGCCCGGCACGACCCGGGCCCGAATGTCATCGGGCGGCACGAGTGACCCTGGCGGCGCCGGACGGCCCTCCCGGCCAACGCCGATCCACGGCGGGCGGTCCGCGCCGGTCCGCAATACCTCGCCCGAGTGACCACTGCGCGCCCTCTCGAACGAGGTGCTGCGTGGAGATCTTGGTAACCAGTGGCCCTCCTGGGGGCCAAAGACGACCAAGATCTCCCAAAGTAGTCGATAGGCGGGGGCGGAGGGCCGTCCGTGGGTTTCTGGCCGCACTCGCCGCCATCGCCGTCGTGCTCGGGTCCGCTGCACCCGTACGGGCCGACAGCGTCCGGGACAGTCAGTGGTTTCTGGCGCCGCTCAAGGTTGCGCGGGCCCAGGAGATCAGCAAGGGTGCCGGCGTCATCGTCGCGGTGCTCGACACCGGGGTGGACGCCCGCCACCGGGATCTCGACGGGGCCGTGCTGGCCGGCCGCCAGGTTGTGCGGAACAAGCCGGCCGGCAACCTCGACACCGTCGGGCACGGCACCGGGATGGCCGGCATCATCGCCGGGCGTGGGCACGGCGCCGGCCGGGGAGTGCTGGGCATCGCCCCGCAGGCGAAGATCATGCCGATCACGCCGGCGGACGACACGTTCTTCGTCGGGCAGGGCATTCGCTGGGCCGCCGGGCACGGCGCCAAGGTGATCGTGCTGGCGTTCGGGGTCGACGACGGGGAGGGCCTGCGGGCGGCGGTCAGCGAGGCGGCGGCGGCCGATGTGGTCCTGGTCGGCACGGCAGGCAACAGCGGCGACAAGGGCAACGAGGTGGAGTTCCCGGGCGGGTACCCGCAGGTGCTCACCGTCGGCGCGGTGGACCGCCGGAACAAGGTGGCGACGTTCTCCAACCACGGGCCGCACGTGGATCTGGTGGCCCCCGGCGTCGACATCCCGGCGCCCGCTCCCGGCGACAAGTACGTGACCGGCACCGGGACCAGCGGCGCCGCCGGGATCGTCGCCGGTGCGGCGGCGCTGATCCGCGCGAAGTTTCCCGAGCTGCCGGCCGCCGAGGTCGTGCGGCGGCTCACCGGCACCGCGATCGATCGCGGCGACCAGGGCCGCGACGACTACTACGGCGCCGGTCAGCTCGACCTGCTGGCCGCGCTGACGGCCCCGCAGGCCGATCCGCAGGTCACCGTGCCGGCGCCGGATGCGCCCGGTGCCGTGCCGGCAACCAGCGGAAAACAGGATGCCGGTATTCCACCGCTCGTCTTCGTGGCCGCCGGGTTGGTGTTGCTGCTGGGCGCCGGTGTGGCCGGGGCCGTCCTGCTCGCCCGGTCACGCCGCGCCGGCGGCTGAGCGACTCGTCGGAAAGCGCATCCCGCCCGCTGGTCGCAACCGCCTAGCGGCCTGTACCGGTGCGGCGTGCGGGTGCACCCGATAGCGTCTGGGCATGGCCGAGCAACCGATGATCGTCGTCCGCGGTGCCGCGACCCGGGAGGTGCCGCCCGAGCTGGCGGTCTTCTCGGTGACCGCGTCCTCCCGCGACAAGGACAGGCAGACCGCGCTGACCCGGCTGACCGAGCGGGCCGCCGCGCTGCGTACCCATCTTGACGATTTTCCCGATGCGATCGAGCGGCGCGAGACCACCGGCGTACAGGTGCACCCGGAGCTCAAGCGGGGCGGCGAGCGGATCGCCGCCTATGCCGGCAGCGTCACGACCACGGTGACGGTCACCGACTTCTCGGTGCTCGGTGAGCTGCTGTTGCGCCTGGCCAACCAGGATCAGACCACGGTCTCCGGGCCCTGGTGGCAGCTGCGGCCGGGCAGCCGGGCGGGCGCGGACGTGCGGCGGGCGGCCATCACCGACGCGCTCTCCCGGGCCCGGGAGTATGCCGAGGCCGTCGGCGCGCAGGTGGACAGGCTGGTCGAGATCGCCGACGAGGGCGCCGACGGCGGCGCGCAGCCGATGATGCGGATGATGAAGTTCAGCGCCGCGCCGGAGGAGGACCTCGCGCTTGAGGTCGACCCCCAGCAGCAGACCGTGCAGGCCTCGGTCCTCGTCCGCGTGACGATCACCGAGCCCACGGCCCTGAAGTAGCCGGGCCGGGTCAGCTCTTCGGCACCCAGTTCATGGTGTCGGGGTTGGCGCCGGTGCGGCCCCGCTCGCCCCGGTCCAGGGCGGTGATGGTGCCCATCGCGCCGGCGTCGAGCTCGAAGTCGAAGAGCTCGAAGTTTTCCCGTACCCGGGCGGTGGTGTTGGATTTTGGGAAGATGATGTCCCCGCGCTGAATGTGCCAGCGCAGCACCACCTGGGCCGGGGTCTTGCCGGCCCGGCCGGCGATCTCCACGATCGCCGGGTCGTCGAGCACCGCGCCCTGCGCGATCGGCGAGTATGCCTCGTTCGCGATCTCGTTGTCGGTGTTGTAGGCGCGCAGGTCGTCGTTGGTCAGGTACGGGTGGATCTCGATCTGGTTCACCGCCGGCCGGATCGTGGTCTCGGCGCGCAACCGGCCCAGGTGGTGCTGGGTGAAGTTGGAGACGCCGATGGAGCGGGCCCGGCCGTCGCGGTAGAACTCCTCCAGCGCGCGCCAGGTCTGGCTGAAGTCGCCGTCGTAGCGGCCCGGCAGCGGCCAGTGGATCAGGAAGAGGTCCACGTAGTCGCTGCCCAGGGCTTTGAGCGTGCGGTCGAAGTCGCGGCGCGCGTCGTCCGGCAGGTGCGCGCCGTTGCTCAGCTTGCTGGTCAGGAAGAATTCGTCGCGGCCCAGGCCCGACGCGGCGACTGCCGCGCCGACGCCGTGCTCATTGCCGTACATCTGGGCGGTGTCGATGTGCCGGTAGCCGATCTCGATCGCGGTCTCCACCGCCGCCTGGGTCTGTGCCGGCGGCACCTGGAAGACGCCGAAGCCGAGCTGGGGGATGGTACGGCCGTCGTTCAGAGTGATGTCTGGTACTGCGGAAGCCATGCTGCTCCTCGTGATCGTCCGAATGCCGTGTGCTCAGGCTTACCCATGGGTCCGGCGCGATCCACCCGTTTCCCGGCGCGGGCCGCTGTGATGGGCGAGACTCGGCTGCATGCGTCGTCGCTTGCTGCTCCGGATCGCCAACGTGAACCCGGACAGCGTGACGACCCATTCCGACCGGGTGCTGTACAGCTCGATCGGCGTCTTCATTGTGCTGTATTTCGCCTACGCGACCGTGGGCGGCGCCGCGTTCGTCGACGCCAGCGCGAACTACACCCATCCCTGGTGGCAGTGGCTGGTTGGGCCGCTGGTCGCGACCGGGGTGGTGGCGTACGACCGGGCGGTGGTCGGCCGGGTGGCGATCAACTACCAGCGCCTGGACTCGCCCGATCCCAAGGACCTGCTGCGCCGCCCCACCTTCGGCCTGTACGCGGGCCGGATCACCCTCGCCCTGCTGTTCGCCGTGATCATCACCGAGCCGCTGATGCTGGCGCGGTATCAGGGCGAGATCGACAACCGGCTCAACGACGTGCACAACCAGCAGATCAGCGTGGTCGAGGTGAGCGGGGCGATCGCCGCGTACGACGCCCGGCTGCGGGTGCTGAAGAAGCAGACGGCGGCCGAGGACCAGGCGGTGCAGGCGCTGAACACCCGGGCCGCGGAGAAGCGCCGCGACGCCCGCAAGCTTTACCAGCAGGCCATCGCGGACTCGGAGGGCGACGGCGTCTCGCGCCGGGCGGGCTGCCCGGACGGCGGCTACTGCGACACCCTGGTCAAGCGTTCCCGGGGGCTGGACGACCAGGCGGCCCGGCTGGACGTGCAGGCCGCGCGCCTGCAAGACACCCAGAAGGCCGCCCGGACCGCACGCGCCGTCGAATCGGCGGACCTCACGGACAAGATCGCCGAGCAGCGTACGGCCAACGCGGAGGCGATCCGGGCGGACGCCGGCTTCGGTGCCCGCACCAAGGCCATGTGGTACCTGGCGACCAGCGACTTCTGGGGCATCGGCGCCTTCTACCTGGGCATCGCCCTGCTGCTGATCGCCCTGGACTGCGCGGCGGTGGGGCTCAAGTTCGTCTCGCACGGCAACGCGTACGAGCGCGAGGAGGCCCGCCAGGCGCGCGGCCACGAGCACGAGGCGGCGATCGGCTACGAGCAGGGCCTCAAGGACATGCGCCGGTATGCGGAGGCGACCTCCCGGGTGATGGCCGAGGGCATCGGCAAGGCCTCCCTGGACGAGCAGCTCAACGACGTGGCGGTCGAACGCGCCCGCGCCCATCTCTTCGAGACGGTCACCGGAAGCCCGCTGCCGCCGCTGCCCCCGGTGCCGTTGATCGAGCGGCACCCGGCCGCGACGCGCACGCTGCGCAACGTCGACCGGCTACGCGCGTAGTGCAAGCCGCGGATCGGCGCTACGATTTCACTCCAGTGTGCCGCCCGCCCACGCTCTGTTACCGGCGGCGCGCCGCCCGGGCCCCGGCCCGGGCGGTCATCAGGTGCGGCGGAGGCGGCGGTTCACCGCCGCCGCCGCCGTGACCGACGGCCCGGTTCAGCTGATCCCCGCCACCCCGTTCACCAGCACCGGAACGGTGAAGACCGCGCCCGCGCAGGCCGGGCCGGACGTCGCGGCCATCGCCAGCCCGTTCGGCACGGTGAAGGCTCCCACTTTGTTGCGCTCCACGTCCCACTGCACCTCGACCGACGGCGACCTGACCACCACGCCGTGGTGCACGCAGCCGTTCTCCCGATGCTCGTCATCGGCCACGACATTGCCCGCGCCCGGCGACACCGAGGTGATCCGGATCGGGAAGTTGTTGTCGTTGGTCACCGTCACCGTCAGATCGCCGGCGCTGCCCGGAGTGAGCGGCTTGTTTAGATTTGACCGGCCGCGCAGGTTCATCTTGACGACGGCGCCGGCGTGCTCCCGGCCGGTCTCCGAGCCGGTGATGTGCCAGTAGGCCCAGACCGCGCCGGCATTGACAAGCACGGCGGCGACGGCGGCCGCGGTGAGAATCGACCGGGTGCGCGCGTTCAGCCGGCCCAGGAAGCCGCGCCGTGGGTTGACGACGGTCCCAGTTCCGGTGGGTTCCTCGACGCCTGGGCCGTCGCCGCCGGTCTCCTCGCCGTCGGAGCCTTCCGGCGGCCCGCGGTGGCCGCTGTCCGCGCCGCCGCCCAACCGGCCGCCGCCGGGCCCGCCGCCGCCCGCCGGGCCGCCGCCGGGCCCGTTGCCGCCCGCCGGGCCGCCGTCGCGCTGGCTGAGCATGTCGCGCCGGGTCAGCCCATCGCGGTTCACGGCCTCACCTGGGCGGCGCGGAACCTGCGAAGAGCGGCTGTCGGAGCGCCGGCGAACCGGCTGCTGAGCTTGCGCATTCGGAGCATCCTCCTGCGATGGTGCGAGGGGCGAATCGGTGCGGGTGTGTGCGGTTACCACGTTCCCGGAAAAGCGGGCGCGCCGTGATCGGTGATCCGTCCGCCGTTCCCGGCGCATAAATCGGGCAGGAGAGTCTGTCCGGCTTAACCCGCAGGGGGTACGCGGAAACGCGAAACCGCCCCGGAGCCGGGCTCACGTCAGCAGCCACCGACGTGCCACTCAGGAAGGACGCCCGATAGCACCGGAGCCTCGGCATATCAAACCGGCTACCGCCACTGCCCAGGCCCGGCAGGCGACTTTCTTGAGCCCCATTCATCTCTTCGGGTGCGTGCCCCACGTAGGCCAATTCGATTTTGGATGCCAGGCCGGCGGGCGATAAGTCCATAACCTGCGAAGGCGCTTCGCACCCGCCTGGTAGGAAGCTTGTTCACGAGTATCGAAGGCCGTCCAGTCGCCCGTGTGGTGCCGACGCCAACGGACTTTCTGGGCGGGTTGGGTGCCCGGGCGGCCTGCCGGCTTGCCTGCTGCACCTGACTTCGGGCAGCCGTTCGCAGATCTTGGAGAGCTGCGGTGTGCTCGGCGCCGTCACGTATCAAGGTCGCGACCGCCGGCGGCGATATGCGTGGTTTGTGCGTTTCGAATCCGGGATGTGGGATCGGATGCTCAGGGTGTGGTTACCGTTCTCGGTGTGTGGGACCGGGGCTCATCGGCTGGACGTGGTGCCCACATCGTGGACCGGCCCGGACGCCGTCGCGCACCGGGCGGTAATGCGGCATCGGCCGACCGTCAGGTGGATCCCTCGGACGCGGGAAGCCGGGGAACGCACGTGGCCCCCGACGCCATGAAGGACGCCGAGGGCCACGGGGACCGGGGAAACTAATTGGTGCCGAGCGGCGGAGTCGTCGAGTTTGAACCGGAACCGGAACCGGAACCGGAACCGGAACCGGAACCGGAACCGGAACCGGGGCCGGTTTCGGTTCCGTCGGGAGCGGCCGAGGGCGATGTGCTCGGTTCGGGGGCGACCGTGGGCGCGGACTCTCTGGTCGGTTTCGGGTCCGGAGCACCGGGAACGTCGTCGGCGGGCTTGGCATCCCGGCTTGCTGTTCCCGCCGGGGTGGACGCGATCTTGGAGCCCGGTGCGGGCTGGGTAACCGCGGAGACTTCGTTCGTCCGCGCGGAAGAACCCGGCATGACGACCGCGCTGCTCGGCTTGCTGTCCTCGCCCACCCAGTGGGCGCCCTTCGTGGCATGGACGACGTAGGTCAGCGTGCCGCCGGCGGGCGCGTCGGCGTCGCGGCACGACTTTCCGCTGGTCCGGCACACCTCGTCGCGCGCTGGGCCCTGGATCCGGATCACGACGTACCGGTCGACGGGCACGCCGGCCGAGAGCCGCACCGCTTCCCACTCGATCTTGGGTGACTTCCCCGAGATCTCGGCCCGCGGTGGCTCCATCGTGGGAACACGACCCGATCGTGCGGTCGTGACGGCGCTGCTGCCCCCGGCGGACCAGCCCGCCCATGCGGTGAGCCCACCGCCGGCGGCGATGGTGGCGACCACCCCGGCCGTGACGATCAAACCGCGGTATCGACGCCTCATCGGGCCGCCTTGGTCGCATCGCCGGTGAGGAGGATGTCGAACGTCGCGTCCTGGCAGGCGTTGGCGACCGAGCGCGGCATGAAGATCGTCAGCGAGCCGGCGGTCTTCCGGCTCCGCGGCCGCACCAGGACCGGGAGCCGGCCGCGGTACTCCTTGATCGTCAGATTCGACGCCACCGGCCGGCATCCCGCCCGGGAGGTGGCGGTCAGCCGCCCACGCACCCGGTTGATCTGCAGCGCGGCGGTCGACGGGTTGGCGAAGGTCAGCTCGATCTCCCTGGTCGCGCCGGGAAAGAGGTCCTTCGGCGTGGTCCCGCTGATGGCGAACGCGTAGTGCCCGGAGCCGCGCGCCCCCTCGCCCGACATCGTCAGCACCATCTCCTGCGCCGAGACACCGGTGGATCGCTCGGCGGTGCCGAGCGCCACCGCGCATCCCACAACGGTTGCGACCGCGACCAAGATCCGCCACCGATACACAGGTCTGCTGCCTTTCTGAAGGTGGTGACAAGCGTGGCCTCAGGCACTTCGACCGACGGCCGTGATCGGCACATGGAAGATGGCTCCCTGGCAGGCGACTGGATCCCCGCGGCACCTCGGCGGGAAGGCTGTCACGCCTCCCCGCCATCGAGCATCAGCTGGTGGCGGCGACGGTCACCGAGAAGCCGAAGGTCTGGCCCTGGCAGGCGTTCTCCGGGTCGTCGATCAGCTTCAGCGATTTGGCGTAGGTGTAGGGCTTCTCCTCGCCGGCGAGGAGGCTGAGGCCTCCGGGCAGCGGTGCGCCAGTCACCGGCTCGATGTTGCTGACGCAGGCGCCCTTCGGGGAAGAGGTGAATTTGCCGTAGGTGATGGACGTGATGGTCACCGGGAACTTGTTCTTGTTCTTGACCTTGAACGTCACGTCGCTCTTGCTGCCGGGCACCAGGTCCTCGACGACCGGGTCGCCGGTCACTTCGAGCGGGACCACGGTTCCGGCCTTCGCGCTGGCGCTGCCCGAACCGCTGATGGACCAGGCTGCCCACGCTGCGCCGGTGGCACCGACGGCGACGACTGCGGCGACCGCGACGGCAGCGGAACGCTTGGTGATCTTGCGCATGGGTGGTTCCTCCTGGAACGGTTGGTCGACGTTCGATGTGCTCGTTGATTGGGTGTGGCGCCGAGCCAGTGGCGTTCCGGCGCTGCGACAAAGATGGCTCATTCGGGGCAGTCCGGCGATAGTGCTTCCGTTTGTCCTATCCGACACGGCGATACCGTCCGTTCCCGCCGACCGGGCTAATCCCAACGGCTGACGGCAATGTGAAGGATCGAGGCGCTTCAGCCTCGCCTTCACCTGGGTGTATGGCTGCCGCCTGGGATATCCCGCGGCTATCAGGACCGCCGGCAGATATCAAATCAGGTTTGCCGACCGGACCCGCGGGAAGTGATTTTCGCGGTAAATTCGCGGGGCCTGATTCCTGGCTTCGACACGCGGTTTTCCGGGCTTTGTCACTAACGGATTAGGCTGAACGACCGCGGCGTCACCTGAAAGAGGCTTTTAATTAATGCCTCTGTCGGTGGGGGAGGACGGGCGGGCCCGGCCCGGCTCGGACGGCGGATGGCCGTCGCTCTGCGGGGCTCGGAGCGACCGCAGCCGAACGCTGCGTGTTGTCGCAGACATCACACGCTGTGCGAGGCCGGCGGCGGCCCAGCCCCGCGCGAAACCCCGTCTCGGCCGGCGCACGCGCAGGTCAAAGCTGGTTTACGAGGCTGATTCAGTAGTGTTACGTATCGAAGCACTCGTTGCGCTCTGGTAAAACTCTGTCGTCGGCATTGACCATTGTGGCCCACCACCCCCACCCTATGGCGGCGGTTCGGCGGCCCTGTCGTTGTTCAGCCGTCGATACCCGTGGATCGGTGATCCACAGCTAGTGAGCGGCAGGAGCAGGGAACTGGAAACCTCGGCAACACAGGATTTCGACGTGGTCGTGGTCGGCGGTGGCACGGCCGGCGCGGTCGTGGCGTCGCGGTTGTCGGCTGATCCCACGGTACGGGTCTGTCTGGTCGAGGGCGGCCCGTCGGACGTCGGCGACGACCGTGTCCTGCAGCTCAAGAACTGGCTGAGCCTGCTCGAGACCGAGTTCGACTACGACTATCCGACCGTGGAGCAGCCCCGCGGCAACTCGCACATCCGGCACTCCCGGGCGAAGGTGCTGGGTGGGTGCTCGTCGCACAACACGATGATCAGCTTCCTGCCGCCGCCCCGGGATTTCGCCGACTGGGTGGCGGCCGGCGCGACCGGGTGGTCGTACGAGGAGATGCTGCCGTTGTGGCAGCGCCTGGCCGTCCAGATCCAGCCGGTCGCGAAGAAGGACCGTAACGCGCTGACCGAGGCGTTCGTCGCCTCCTGTCATACGGCGCTGGGTGTGCCGGTGCGGGAGGATTTCAACGCCGAGCCGTTCGCCGATGGCACGGGCTTCTTCCCGGTGGCCTACTACCCGGCGACGGGCGTCCGTTCCTCGTCGTCGGTGGCCTATCTGCACCCGCACCTGGACCGGCCGAACCTGACGGTGCTGACCGACACCTGGGCATATCGCCTGGACACCGCCGACGGGCAGGTCACCGGGGTACGGGTCCGGGACAAGGACGGCGTCGAGAGCATCCTGACGGCGGGCCACGAATACGTGCTGTCGGCCGGTGCCATCGACACGCCGCGGCTGCTGCTGCTCTCGGGGATCGGGCCCGCCGAGCAACTTCGCGGGCTCGGCATCACCGTCGCCGTCGACCTGCCGGGGGTGGGCGAGCATCTGCTGGATCATCCCGAGTCGCTGATTCTCTGGGAGGCCGCGCGGCCGGTGCCGCCGGAGACGGCGATGGATTCCGACGCCGGCCTCTTCGTGCGCCGCGACGACGGTGATCCGCGGCCGGATCTGATGTTCCACCTCTATCAGATCCCGTTCACCACCAATACCGAGCGGCTCGGCTACGACGTGCCCGAGCACGGCTTCGGAATGACGCCGAACATCCCCCGCCCGCGCAGTTCCGGTCGGTTGTGGCTGACGAGCGCCGACCCGCGGGTGAAGCCGGCGCTGGACTTCGGCTACTTCACCGACCCCGACGGCTACGACGAGCAGACCATCGTGGCTGGGCTGCGGATCGCCCGGCAGGTCGCGGCGACCGAGCCGTTCAAGTCGTGGATCGCCCGGGAGATCGCGCCCGGGCCGGCGCTGCAGACCGACGAGGAACTGTCCGCGTACGGGCGGGCCGCGCACCACACCGTCTATCATCCGGCCGGTACCTGCCGGATGGGCGCCGCCGCCGACCCCACTGCCGTGGTCGACCCGGAATTGCGTCTGCGCGGGCTGAGCAACGTACGGATCGCGGACGCGTCGATCTTCCCGACCATGACCTCGGTCAACCCGGTCGTAACCGTGCTGATGATCGGCGAACGCGCCGCCGACCTGATCGCGGGGACGTTGTCGTCCGACTGAGCCGATCGTTCCTTCGACGCCACCCCGAGGACCTCACATGACGGACACCAGCGAATCCAACCCACCACCGACCATCGCCGTCGACCGGCTGTGGAAGGTCTTCGGCCCGAAGGCCGGCAAGGTCGTCGGTACGCCACTGGCTGACCTGTCGCGGGTGGAGTTGCGGGCGAAGACCGGCTGCCTGGCCGCGGTGCGTGATGTGAGCTTCGAGGTGCCGCAGGGCGAGGTGTTCGTCGTGATGGGCCTGTCCGGCAGCGGCAAGTCGACGCTGGTGCGGTGCCTGTCCCGGCTGATCGAGCCCACCAGCGGCGAGGTGCACATCAACGGCGAGCCGGTGCGGGCGATGAGCCCGAAACGGCTGCGGGAGTTGCGCCGGCACGGCGTGGCGATGGTGTTCCAGCACTTCGGGTTGTTGCCGCACCGCCAGGTGGTCGACAACATCGCCTACGGCCTGGAGATCCAGGGCATGAGCAAGACCGATCGGTACCGCCGCGCCGGCGAGATGCTGTCCCTGGTCGGTCTCGACGGCCACGAACACCAATATCCCGATCAGTTGTCCGGCGGGATGCAGCAGCGCGTCGGGCTGGCCCGCGCGCTGGCCACCGACCCGGCGGTGCTGCTGTTCGACGAGCCGTTCAGCGCGCTCGACCCGTTGATCCGCCGGGACATGCAGGCCGAGGTCTGCCGCCTGCACGCCGAGGTCGGCAAGACGATGGTGTTCATCACCCACGACCTGGCCGAGGCCCTCAGGGTCGGCGACCGGATCGCGGTCATGCGCGACGGCGCCCTGGTGCAGGTCGGCACGCCGGAAGAGCTGGTCGGCGCCCCGGCGGACGACTACGTGGCCGACTTCGTCCGCGAGGTGCCGCGCGCCGACGTGCTGACCCTGCGCTGGATCGTGCGCTCGGCCGAGCCCGGGGAGGTGCTGGAGGACCAGCCGCTGCCGGCCGGGACGGTCATCCGGGACACCATCGAGCGGGTGCTGCGCGCGGCGCATCCCATCGCGGTCGTCGACGGTGACGAGCGGATCGGTGTCGTCGACGCCGAGCGGCTGCTGCCGGCCCTGATCGGCCATCGGCCGCCGGTAGGCACAGCATGAGCACCGCCGTCACCGACATAGCCGCCCCGGTCGGAGCGACCGGTCCCGGCGAGGATGCGCCCGTGCCCGGGCGGCGCCGGTCGCCGTCCCGGCGGCGCCTGGCGATCCTGCTGCTCGCCCTGGCCACCGCCGGGGTGTATCTGGCCGTGCGGACCTCGGCCCCCGCCGACGCTGACAACGCCTGGGCGTTCCGGTTCTTCGGCGATCTGCGGGACTGGGTCGACACCAACCGCGACACCAGCCCGCTGTTCCTCTACGGCTTCAACTACCTGCGCCTCGGCGTCGACCTGCTGGTCGATGCGGTGCACGGCGCGCTGTACGGGCTGGGCTGGGCCGGCCTCGTGGCGACCGCCGGCGCGATCGCCGCGGTCGTCGCCGGCTGGCGGGTCGCGCTGCTGGCGGTGGCCGGCTTCCTCAGCTTCGGCGTGCTGGGCCTGTGGGACGAGAGCGTCGACACGCTGGTCCTGACGCTGTCCGCGGTGCTGCTCGCGGTGCTGATCGGCGTTCCGCTCGGCGTGCTCGCCGCCCGGGTGCCGGCGGTCGGCGCGGTGCTGCGGCCGGTGCTCGACGTCATGCAGATCATGCCGACCTTCGCCTACCTGGCCCCGATGACGCTGCTCTTCCTGATCGGCTCGCCCGCCGCCACCATCGCCACCCTGATCTACGCGATCCCGCCGGCGATCCGGATCACCGCGCTCGGCATCGGCGAGGTCTCGAAGTCCACGGTGGAGGCCGCCACCGCGCTCGGCTCGACCCGCTGGCAGTTGCTCGCCAAGGTCCGCCTGCCGCTGGCCCGGCCCACCATCATGTTGGCCGTCAACCAGACGATCATGATGGCCCTGTCGATGGTGGTGATCACCGCGCTGATCGACGCGCCCGGCCTGGGCCAGACCATCGTGCAGGCCCTGGAACGGGTCAACGTCGGCGCGGCCTTCGACGCCGGGCTGGCGATCGTCGTGCTGGCCGTCGTCCTGGACCGGATCACCACCCACGCGGCGCTCCGGGCCGCGCCGACCACCCATCGGTCCGCCCGGCTGCGGGCCGCCGGTCCGCTCGCGGCGCTGGTCGCCGTCGTGGTGGTGACCGTGCTGGGCCGGATGTCGTCGTGGGGCACCGAGTTCCCGGCCGGGTGGCGGGCCTCGTTCGCCGCACCGGTCAACGAGGTGACCAAGTGGGTCGAGTTCCACTGGTACGACGCCACCGAGGCCCTGAAGAACGGCATCAGCGCCGGCCTGCTCGACCCCATCGAGACCGTGCTGACCACGACGCCGTGGTGGCTCTTCCTGCTGGCCGTGCTGATCTTCGGCACGCTGAGCAGCGGGCCGCGGGCGGCGGCGGTCGCCGGGCTCGCCGTGGCCGGGCTGGCCGGGCTGGGCCTGTGGCAGCACACCATGCAGACGCTGGCGACCGTGCTGGTCGCGACCGTCGCCACGATGCTGTTCGGCGTGCTGCTGGGCGTGCTGGGCGCGCGCCACGACCGGTTCGCGCGGGTGCTGCGCCCGGTGCTGGACGCGGCGCAGACCATGCCGTCGTTCGTCTATCTGCTGCCGGCGGTGGCCCTGTTCGGCGCGTCGCGGTTCACCGCGATCGTGGCGGCGGTGATCTATGCGGTGCCACCGGTGGTGCGCCTCGTCGAGCGGGGATTGCGGGACGTGCCGCCGACGGTGGTGGAGGCGGCGGAGTCGGCGGGTTCGACGCCGCGGCAGTTGCTGTGGAAGGTGCAGTTGCCGATGGCACGGCGGGGCCTGCTGCTGGCGGCGAACCAGGGCATCGTGATGGTGCTGGCGATGGTCGTGGTCGGTGGCCTGGTGGGCGCCGGCGCGCTGGGCTATGACGTGGTCGCCGGATTCGCCCAGCGGGAGGACTTCGGCAAGGGTCTGGCGGCGGGTTTCGCGATCGTGCTGCTCGGCGTCCTGCTCGACCGGCTCACCCAGGGCGCGGGCCGGCGCGCCGACAACGAGCGCCTGCGAAAGCCGGCCACCTGATTTCCGCACTCCCCCCTCAGCCGCCGCCCGGCGGCAAGCACCATCCGGAAGGAAGCCCTTGATGAGACACGCACAGTTGTTCCGGCTCACCGCGGTTGCCGCGGCGTTGAGCCTGGCCGTGGCCGGTTGTAGTGGCGCGAAATCCGATGCCGGCAGCGATACACCGGCGGCGGGCTCGAAGGGCACGGTGAAGCTCGCCGTCAACCCGTGGGTGGGTTACGAGGCGAACGCCGCCGTGGTCGGCTACCTGTTGGAGAAGAAGCTCGGCTACACCGTGGACAAGAAGAACCTCAAGGAGGAGATCTCCTGGCAGGGCTTCGAGACCGGCGAGGTCGACGTCGTCCTGGAGAACTGGGGCCACGACGACCTGAAGAAGACCTACATCACCGACAAGAAGGTCGCGGTCGAGGTCGGCCCCACCGGTAACAAGGGCGTCATCGGCTGGTACGTGCCGCAGTGGATGGCCGACAAGTACCCGGACATCACCGATGGTGCGAACCTGAACAAGTACGCGGCCCTGTTCAAGACCTCCGAGTCCGGTGACAAGGGCCAGTTCCTCGCGGGGGACCCGTCATTCGTCACCAACGACGTCGCGCTGGTGGCGAACCTGAAGCTGAACTTCAAGGTGGTTTACTCCGGCAGTGAGGCCGCCATCATCAAGGCGGCGCAGCAGGCGACCGCGCAGACCAAGCCGCTGCTGTTCTACTTCTACGAGCCGCAGTGGCTGTTCGCCAAGGAGAAGTACGCCCGGGTGAAGCTGCCCGCATACACTGCCGGGTGCGACGCCGACCCCAAGAAGGTCGCTTGCGACTACCCCGACTATGTTCTCGACAAGATCGCCAGCAAGAAGTTCGCCGACACCGGCGGTGCCGCGTACCAGTTGGTGAAGAACTTCCAGTGGACCAATGACGACCAGAACCTGGTCTCGGACTACATCACCAACCAGGGCATGACCGCCGAGGCCGCCGGCGAGAAGTGGGTCAACGAACACGAATCCACCTGGAAGGCCTGGATCCCCGCCACCAGCTGACAGACGGTCTGTTCGATGGGTGTCGCGAGTGTTGTGCTTTACTCACTCGCGACGCCCTCTGGACAATTGAAATCTGATTGCAACCTTCTTGCGGGATCCTTATGCCCTCCATTGATGATCCGATCTACCCACCGGTCCAGAAGCTGATCTTGGCGCACCATGCAACCCCCGTTCAGCGGCAGACAGAGAACGCCGCCACCCGACGAAGGAGAGATCGCGTGTCCGCACGGAGTTGTCCGGTCGTAGACCCGATCGCCATCGGCAGACGGTCTGGACCCGGCCGCACTGCCGGCCGCGTCGCTCCAGGGGCGGTACGTCCGTGAAGATCCCCCGTCCGCGTCAGGCCCAGCACGACGCCGGTACCACAACCACCCCTGATGCCGCTGCCCTCGCGCCCGCCCCGGGAACCGGCGGCAGCTCGATCCGCCGCCGGGTCGTCCGTACGCTGACGCTGCCCGTCGTCGCGGTCCTCGTGCTGCTGGGCGTCATCACGGTCACCGAGGTCGGCAACTACCGCACGGCCGCGGCCTCCGCGCGCGCCGTCACCCTCGTTCTCGCGGTCCAGGACCTCGTGCAGGAGTTGCAGACCGAGCGTGGTCTCACCGCCGGCCTGCTCGGCGGCAACGTCGGCTTCCGCGCCGAGCTCGCACCGGCCCGCAAGCGGGTCGACGACCAGCGGGCCAAGGTGGAGGACCTGATCTCCTCCGGCGGCACCGCCCAGGACCGGGTAGCCACCGCGGTCAGCGAGTTGGACGGCCTGGCCGGCGTCCGCGCCGGCACCGACGCCGGCGCCGCCGACCGCGCGCCCACCTTCACCTTCTACACCGGTCGCATCGCCACCCTGAGCAGCGTCGACTACGGCCTGGACAGCTCCGCCGACCCGGCCCTGCGGCGCGGTGTCGCCGCGCTGGAAGCCCTCGGCGACGCCAAGGAGAGCACCGCGCAGGAGCGGGCCTTCCTCAACGGCGTGTTCTCGGCCAGCGGCTTCAACCGCGGCGAGTTCCTGCAGTTCGCCACGATGCGCTCGGCGAAGGACGCGGCGCTCGCGTCGTTCACCCGCTACGCGGACGACACCCAGCGCAAGGCCAAGGACTACGTGCTGGGCACCGGCGCCGCGCAGACCGCCAGCTACTTCGAAAACGTGGCGCTCAACGCCGGCGATGGCCGCAACCTGCAGGTCAACCCGCAGTCCTGGTGGTCGGCCCTGACCACGGTCCTGGACGACATGCTGCAGTTGCAGCAGCACGTCGGCTCCGTCATCCAGGCCCGGGCCGCCGTCCTGCAGGATGCCGCCACCCGGCGGATGGGTCTGCTGGTCGGCGCCGTGATCATCTGTTTCATCGGCTCGGTCTACCTGGCCACGGTGGCGTCGCGCTCGATCGCCGCGCCGCTGGCCACCCTGGCCGACGAGGCCAACCGGCTGGCCGGCGAGCGGCTGCCCGAGGCGGTCCGCAAGGCGATCAGCGGCGACGACGACACGCCACCGTTGACCGTCGCCGTGCCGCCCGGCGCCAGCGACGAGGTCCGGCGGGTCGCCGACGCGCTGGACCGGGTGCAGGCCACCGCCTACTCCCTGGCCACCGAGCAGGCGATGCTGCGGCGCAGCACCACCGAGTCGCTGGCCAACCTCGGCCGCCGCAACCAGAACCTGCTGCGCCGCCAGCTCGGCTTCATCACCAGCCTGGAGCGCGAGGAGTCCGACCCGACCGGGCTGGCGAACCTCTTCGAGCTCGACCACCTGGCCACCCGCATGCGCCGTAATGCGGAAAGCCTGCTGGTCCTCGTCGGCGCGGCCAGCCCGCGGCAGTGGTCGGACCCGCTGCCGATCGCCGACGTCATCCGCGCCGCGGTGTCCGAGGTCGAGGAGTACCGCCGCGTCGCCCTGCGCCGGGTCGACGACGCGCTGGTGGCCGGCGCGGTCGTCAGCGGCGTCGCGCACATGCTCGCCGAACTGGTCGAGAACGGCCTGGCCTTCTCGCCGCCGGACGCGGACGTGGAGATCCAGGGCCGCCGGATCGGCGACAGCTACCTGATCGCCATCACCGACCAGGGCATCGGCATGGGCCGCGCGGATCTCGAACTGGCCAATCAGCGGCTGCGCGGCGAGGGCGACTTCATCACCGCGCCGACCCGCTTCCTCGGCCACTACGTGGTCGGCCGGCTCGCCACCGACATGGACATCGACGTGCAGCTGGCGCCTTCGCCGGTGACCGGTGTGACGGCACGGATCGTGCTGCCGCCGTCCATCGTGGCCAGCACCCAGGCGGTGACCGGCTCGGGCCGTCCGTCCCGTCCGTCCGATGAGGAACGCCTACCGGTGGTGGATTCCCCGCGCGCTCTCGAAGCGTCCGACCCGGCGGCCACCCAGGTCCTCACCCTGCCGTCCGCCGAGCAGCCGACGGCCTTGGACAGTCGCATCCGGCCGGGCACGATCGAGTACGTGACCGTGCCCGGCAGCCCGGCCGTCCGCCGCCAGCCGGCGGAGGTGGAGCAGCCGGCCGCAGCCGGTTCGCCGACAGCCCGCTACGAGGACGCGATGACCACCTCGACGATGGGGATGGACATGTACTCCTTCGCGCCACCACCTGACGAATCCGAGCGCACGCCCAACGGTCTGAAGAAGCGGGCTCCGAAGGCCCGCAAGACCGCGAACTCCGGCTCGAGCAAGGCCGGCGGTGCGGCCCCCACCCGCACCGTCGACCGCCCGGCGCCGGTGAGTGACTCGCCGGATGAGATCCGCGCCCGGCTGACCGCGTTCCGCAGCGGCATGCAGCGCGGCAGCATCGAGTCCACGGACCAGCTATGACCCTCGCCCCTGCCCATCCCCGCAACGAGGCCGAAAGAAGCTCCGATGAGCGTTGACACGTCTGCCGACCGGCACCAGTTCAATTGGCTGCTAGGCAACTTCGTCCACCAGACCGACGGGGTCCGCGACGCGGTCGCGGTATCCTCCGACGGCCTGCTGATCGCCAGCTCCGATGGTCTGAGTCGGGCCGAGGCCGACCATCTGGCGGCAATCGTGTCCAGCCTGGCCAGCGTCGCGCGCAGCGCCTCCCGCCGCTACGACTTCGACGGGCTGAAGCTCATCATGATCGAGATGCGGCGGGGCTTCCTGCTGGTCTCGGTCATCGCCGGCGGTAGCTGCCTGGGTGTCGTCGCGGGCGGCGACAGCGACGTGGGTCTCGTCGGCTACGAGATATCCCTGCTGGCCGAGCGGTTCGGCGCCCTGCTCACCCCGGCGCTGATCTCCGAATCCCGCCAGTACCTGCCGCGATGAGCCACCGGGGGGAGTGGGGCCCGGACCCCCGCATGATCCCGTACGCCGAGCCGGCCATGCCGTCGTGGTCGGAGCCGTCGCCGGGGCCGGGGCCCGCGCACGCCGCGCCGGAACCGGGCGACGACCTGGTCGTCCGTCCGTTCATGCTGACCGGTGGCCGGACCCGCCCGCTGCACGACGGGCTGCGGATCGAGACCCTGCTGCACGCGGCCCCGGCCGCGCTGTCGGCGCCGCTGCGTTTCGAGTCGCGGCGCATCGTCGAGCTGTGCCAGGCGCCGATGTCCATCGCGGACCTGTCGGTGGCCCTGCGGGTGCCGCTCGGCGTGGTCCGGGTCATCGTCGCCGACCTGGTGACCGACGGCTACCTGCGGATCGAGGAGCAGCTCGGTGAGCTTCCCATCGCATTGATCGAAAGGATCAGGGATCGTGTTCGGGCGCTCTAGTGAGCCGGCGCAGCTGGCGCCGGTGGCCGTCAAGATCGTCATCAGCGGCGGCTTCGGCGTCGGCAAGACCACCTTCGTCGGCGCGATCTCCGAGATCGAGCCGCTGGTCACCGAGGCCGAGATGACCGAGCGGTCGATCGGCATCGACGACACCTCCGCGGTCGCGAACAAGACCACCACCACGGTGGCCCTCGACTTCGGCCGCATCACCCTCGATGACGCCCTGCTGCTCTACCTGTTCGGCACGCCCGGGCAGGACCGGTTCGCCTTCCTCTGGGACGACCTGGTCGACGGGGCGCTGGGCGCGATCGTGCTGCTGGACACCCGGCGCATCGAGGACTGCTTCCCTGCGATCGACTACTTCGAGGAACATGACATCCCGTTCCTCATCGGGGTCAACACCTTCGACCTGTCGCAGCGCTTCGACCTCGAGGAGGTCCGCGAGGCCCTGGGCATCGGCGACAACGTGCCGGTGCTGGAATGCGACGCGCGCCGGCGGGAATCGGTGAAGAACCTCCTGGTAGCGCTGACCGAGGAGGTCCTGACCAAGCGGCTGAGCCGGGAACGACCGGTGCCGACGTGGTGACCGCCCGGACGACACAGAAACGGAAAGCGATGCGAGCACGCACCACCGTCACCCGTACGCTGCGGCGGGCGGTCGCCCTGGTGAGCGTGGTGACCCTGGCCGCCTGCGGGGAGTCGTCCCAGGCGATCACCGCCCCGCCCGGGGTGGAGCGCACCCCGTGCGGCACCGTGTCGATCGCGGTCAACCCATGGGTGGGATACGCCGCCAACGTCGCGGTCGTCAGCTACCTGCTCAAGCAGGAGCTGGGCTGCACGGTGGTGGAGAAGGACCTCACCGAGGATGCCTCGTGGGAGGGCCTGGCCAGCGGCGAGGTCGACGCCATCCTGGAGAACTGGGGTCACGACGACCTCAAGAAGACCTACATCGACGACCGCAAGGTCGCGGTCGAGCAGGGCCTGACCGGCAACAAGGGCGTCATCGGCTGGTACGTGCCACCGTGGATGGCCAAGGAGCACCCGGACATCCTGCAGTGGAAGAACCTCAACGACTACGCCAACGAGTTCAAGACGAGCAAGTCCGGCAGCAAGGGTCAGCTGCTCGGTGGTGACCCGTCGTTCGTGACCAACGACGCCTCGCTGATCAAGAACCTGAAGCTCGACTTCTCGGTGGTCTACGCCGGCAGCGAGGACGCCCTCATCGCGGCGTTCCAGGAGGCGGAAGCGGAGAAGAAGCCGCTGATCGGCTACTTCTACACCCCGCAGTGGCTGCTCTCCGAGATCAAGCTCGTGCACATCCCGCTGCCGATCTACAAGCCCGGCTGCGACGCCGACCCGAAGACCGTGGCCTGCGACTACCAGCCGTACGACCTTGACAAGATCGCGCGCAAGGCGTTCGTCGACTCGGGCAGCCCGGCGGCCGATCTGATCAAGAACTTCCGCTGGTCCAACGACGACCAGAACGAGGTCGCCCGGGACATCACGGTCAAGAAGCTGTCGCGCGACGACGCCGCGAAGCGCTGGCTGGAGGCCAACCGCCCGACCTGGCAGGCGTGGTTGCCGGCCCGCTGACGAGCGCGTGCCACGCCCGCTCGGCGACAGGCCGAGCGGGCGGTCACCCGGCGGTGGACCGGGCCAGGACGAGGACCGTGTGCAGGTCCATCCGCAGGGTGCCGCCCCAGCCGTCGATCGCCGCGCCGAGGTTGGCGACGGCGAGCCGCTGATCTGCTGGCGATTGCTGCCGGTATGTGGAGAACGTCCGCAGCAGCCCGAGATACTGCTCCTTGCTGAAAACCGGATGCCGGTGCCACTCGTGCACCTCGATGTCGGTGAACAGACCGCTCTCCTTGAGGCCGGCCCGGGCCCAGTCCACCGGGCGGTCGTCGACGGTCTGGGCGGGGTCGATCGCCTGCAGGATGCCGTCGACCGTCCGCTGCTGGAGCGGCTCGGCGTACCCGTGGCGGTTGTGCGAGATCGCCAGCGTGCCGCGCGGCGCCAGGGCCGCGTGCACGCGCTGGTCGCGGATCGCCGGGTCCATCCAGTGCCAGGCCGTGGCGCAGCCGATCAGGCCGACGCCGCCGGGTGGGGGCGACCACTGCTCGAAGGTCGCGTTCACCACCTCGGCTGCGGGGAACTTGCGCGCCAGGATCTCGGCCATCCGCGGGTCGGGCTCCACCGCGATCACCGGAACGCCCCACCTGAGCAGCAGCTCGGTGCCCTTGCCCGTCCCCGCACCGAGATCCGCGACCGAGGCCGGGACGCCGCCGTGATAGGCCTCGAGGGTGTCGAGCAACTTCTCCGGATAGCCGGGCCGGACGTCGTCGTACAGGGCGGCGACCTCACCGAATACTCGCGACATCGGATCACCCTAGCTACGCTGCCCGGCATGCAGCACCACGTTAATCCGGCGGGGCTACCGCCGACCAACGGGTACAGCCACGCGGTCTCGTTCACCGGCACCATGGTCGTGGTCTCCGGCCAGGTGCCCCTGGACGCCGACGGCCGGGTGGTCGGCGCCGGTGACCCCCGAGCGCAGACCCGGCAGGTCTTCCACAATCTGCGGGGCGCGCTCGCCGCCGCGGGCACCGACCTGGCGCACGTGGTGAAGCTGACCGTCTTCCTCACCAACATGGGCGACCTGGCCGACTTCCGGTCCGTCCGGGACGAGTTCATCGATCCGCTGCGCCCGCCGGCCAGCTCCCTGGTCCAGGTCAGCGGCCTGGTCCACCCGGCGTTCCGGGTCGAGATCGAGGCGTTCGCGGTCGCCGGCTGACCGGACTCGGTTGCCTGCCGCGCGGTGGGCACCGCTTCCATGGTCGGATGGGTCAGACGGCCCTGCCCGCGGCGGACGTCGCGGATCCCTGATCTTCGTGGGAAGGGCCAAGGCCGTGGGTCCCGGCCTTCTTCACGCTCCGGTACGGCTGTCGGGCTGCCCCAAACGCGACACCGTCCACCACAAGCCACATGATCCAGCCGTGGCGAGCGCCGCCCGGGCATCATGCATATCCAGCTGGTGGACCCTGGTCCCGCATACCGTAACTGTTCAGGTGTCACCTTTTGGGTGAAGCGGTGCAGGTCAGGGACCGTTTTCGCGGCCCCGTCGCAGCCGTCCATCGTGGAGGAAAAAGCATCTTGAATCAGGGCATAAGGTCTTGATATAGCTAGCCTTCTATGCCGTTGCCAACACGAAACCGCAGGTCAGAGCCACGGCGGGGGCACCTCGGACGTTGGACCTTGGTGCGCCGCGGTCTGCTCCGTGCCCGTGCGTATCAAGGTCGCGGAGTCCGGTGACGATATGGGACGTTATGCGAGGTTGTAGTCCCAGGATGTGGTGACAGTGTCCGGTGGGCGGGATCGGGGTCCATTAGTTGGACTGCTGCTGGCGCGGGTAAGGGTGGAACTGGCGGCAGGTAGTTCCGAGGAGTCACCAAAGCCGGTGGTGGGGAATGGCGACGCGCGACCGCGGCACGATCCGCGCGGGGGTCGCCGATCCGGGGGCGATGGTGGTGCGGGCGGGTGCGGAGCGGACCACGCTGTCACAAGATCCGGCCGCGACCCCGGGCGTGGTAAGCCGGTCATGCGGAAAGCCTGCTCCGCGCCCGAGGTCGGGTGGATCCCCGCGGCGGCGGCCCGGTCGCTTCCCGAAGCGAGGGTTCACCGCATAGACGGTCCACGAAGCCGACACCCCGGCGCCCCGAAAGGTCCGATACGTACAGAATCATCGCGCATGCGGTTAGGTCGCCTGCACGAGCGAGACCGCGAACAGGTTCGCCGGGTCGGTCCAGAAGTGTCGCAGGGCGAAGCGCGCCGCCGCCAACTCGGCCGTCAGCCCCTCCCGGCGGAACTTCGCCGAGATCTCGGTGCGCAGTTCCTCCCCGGCGGCGAAGTCCACGGTCAGGTCCAGATCCCGGATGTGCACGCGCTGCGCCGACGTGGCCCGCAGCCGCATCTCGATCCACTCGTTCCCGGCGTCCCAGAGCGCGACGTGGGCAAAGGCGTCCACATCGAAGTCCGCGCCCAGCCGGTCGTTGACCACGCGCAGCACGTTGCGGTTGAACTCGGCGGTGACCCCGGCCGCGTCGTCGTACGCCGGCACCACCACCGCCGGGTCCTTGACCAGGTCGGTGCCGAGCAGCAGCCACTCACCCGGCTTGAGCGCCGCCCGCAGCCGGGACAGGAACTCGGCGCGTTCGGCGGGGACCAGGTTGCCGATGGTGCCGCCGAGGAAGGCGACCATCCGGCTGTCGCCGTCCGGGAGGTGCGCCAGGTGCCGGGTCAGGTCGCCGACCACACCCCGTACGGACAGCCCGGGGTACCGCACGGCGAGCCGGTCGACGGCCTCGCCCAGCGCGGACGCCGACACGTCGAGCGGGACGAACGAGCCCAGCGTGCCGTGCGCGAGCAGCGCGTCCAGCAGCAGGACGGTCTTCTCCGAGGAGCCGGAGCCGAGCTCGACCAGGGTCTTGGCCTCGCTGATCCGGGCGATCTCGGCGGCGTGCTCGGTGAGGATCGCGCGTTCCGTCCGGGTCGGGTAATACTCGGGCAGCCGGGTGATGTCCTCGAACAGTTCGCTGCCCCGGGCGTCGTAGAACCACTTCGGTGGCAGCGATTTCGGGGTCGCGGTCAGCCCCGCGGCCACGTCGCAGCGCAGCGTACGGTCGAGGTCCTGATCGTCGAGATGGATCTCCAGCGCGCTCATGATCTCCCTAGGGCGGTGATGTCCAGACCGGACGGTGCGGCGACCAGCAGATGGTTGTCCGGCACGGCCTGCCAGGCCGGGCCGGGATCGATGGGTTCGGAGCTGACCAGCACGGAGGCTCCGTCCGCGCGGACGGACAGGGCGTGGCCGGCCGTGCTGGCGACGATCTGCCGCCCGTCGGTCAGCAGCAGGTTGAGCCGGGAGCCGGGCGCGGCCGCCGAGACCTCCGTGACCGTCTCGGCCAGCGCCTTGGCGGCCGGCAGCCCGGCCCGCAGCCGGTCGCGGACCAGGGCCCAGAGCAGCGCCGCGTCGGTCGGGGCGTCGAGGGTCAGCAGGTCACGCACCGGCAGCCGGGCGGCCGGGCCGGCCACCGAGTCGGGCCAGCCCTTGACGACCCCGTTGTGGCTGAACAACCACGGCCCCTCGGCGAACGGTGCCGCCGCGGTCTCGACCACCGGCATGCCGACCGTGGCCGAGCGGACCGCCGCGAGCACGCCACCCGAGCGGGTGTGCGCGGCGAGCGCCGGCAGCGCGGCGTCCGACCAGAGCGGTGCCGCGCTGCGGTAGCGCACCGGGTCGGCGCCGTCGCCCGGATACCAGGCCACGCCGAAGCCGTCGGCGTTGATGGTGCCGCCGCCGCGCATGTCCCGCGGCGCCCACGCCTGCTGGGCGAGGGCGTGCGGCGCGTCGAACAGGAGCCGCGCCAGTGGTACGGGTGGACCCAGATAGGCCAGGTGGCGGCACATCAGCCGACGCCGGGCCCGGCGTCGCGGGCACAGCGGAAGCCGCTGAAGATCTGCCGCCGTACCGGGTGGTCCCAGTTGCGGAAGGTGCCCCGGCAGGCGGCCCGGTCGGTGCCGAAGGAGCCGCCCCGCAGCACCCGGTAGTCGCCGCCGAAGAACACCTGCGAATACTCCTCGTACGGGAACACCGCGAAGCCCGGGTACGGGTGGAAGCCGGAACTGGTCCACTCCCACACGTCGCCGATGAGCTGGTGCACGCCCAGCGGCGAGGCACCGTCGGGATAGGCGCCGACGGGCGCGGGCGCCAGGTGACGCTGGCCGAGGTTGGCGTGCCGGGGCTCCGGATCCCCGTCGCCCCAGGGGAAGCGCCGGGACCGCCCGGACGCCGGGTCGAAGCGGGCGGCCTTCTCCCACTCCGCCTCGGTGGGCAGCCGGCGCCCGGCCCAGGCGGCGTACGCCTCCGCCTCGAAGAAGCAGACGTGCACCACCGGCTCGTCGGGCACGATCCGCTCGGTGCGCCCGAACGCCGTGGCCGCCCAGCCGTCGCCGTCGCGCCGCCAGTGCTGGGGCGCGGTCAGGCCGGCCTGCTGGCGGTGCGCCCAGCCCCGCTCGCTCCACCAGCGGGGATCGTCGTAGCCGCCCGCGGCGATGAAGTCCGCGTACCGGCCGTTGGTCACCGGGGCGGCATCGATGAAGTAGGCGGGCATGTGCACGGTGTGCGCGGGCCGCTCGTTGTCCAACGCCCACGCCTCGGTGTCGGTGCCCATCACGAACTCGCCGCCGGGGATCAGCACCTCGCCGGAGACGCCCACCCGGGCCGGCGGCGGCGGGTCCGCTGTCAGCACCGGCGCGCCGGTGCGCAACTGGTGGGTGGCCAGCATCGTCTCGTCGTGCTGCTGCTCGTGCTGCACGATCATGCCGAAGGCGAACCCGTCCGCGAGCAGCGGCCGGTCCTCGTCCAGCCGCACCCGGTCCAGCACGTCGAGGGCCTTGTCCCGGACCTGCCCGACGTAGGCGCGGGCCTCGGCCGGGCCGAGCAGCGGCAGGGCCGGGCGGTCGCCGCGCGGATGCTTGAACGCGTCGTAGAGCTCGTCGATGTCGCGGCGCACCGGCTCGCGTCCGCCGACGTCCCGGACGAGCCAGAGCTCCTCCTGGTTGCCGACGTGCGCCAGGTCCCAGACCAGCGGCGACATCAGCGGCGAGTGCTGCCGGACCAGATCGGCGTCGTCCACGGCGTCGGTCAGCAGGGCCGTGCGGGCGCGGGCGCGCTCCAGCTCGGCGGCGACGGCGAGGCGGAGATCCTGGGTCATCGGTGCGCGTCCTTCCGGGTGCCGGCGCGGTCCAGGCGCCGGTCGACGATGTCGGTGACCACGTCCCGCACGGCGGGGGGCAGGCCGGTGCTGTCGAGGTTGCGGCAGGCCAGGTCCAGGAGGTCGGTGGCGGCGCGCCGGATCGCGGGGTCGGCCAGCCCGGCGCGGGCGGCGGTCACCCACTCGCCGGCCGTGGCGGCGGCGACCGCGCGGGCCGCGTCGGTGGTCGCGTCGTCGGCGAGCAGCGCCGTCACCACCGCGGCCGGGGCGATCCACTCGGTGCCGGGCTGGGTGTCGAGGTATCGGACCTCGAGGTAGCCGCGCGGGCGGACCGGTGGGAACAGCGTGCTCAGGTGGTAGTCGAGGTCGTCCACCCGCGGCGGATCGCCCAGCGCGCCGCCGATCCAGTCGGCGAAGCTGACCCCGGCCGGCACGTCCCAGGACCTCTCGCCGCGGCGCACGCACAGCAGCGGCGCGGCGAGGGCGTAGTCGACCCAGCCGGTGGCCAGGTCGCCGGGGGTGCTGACCGGCCGGGTGCGGCCGGGGTCGATGCCGTACCAGGTGGCCATCCGGGCCGAGGCCCAGCCGGTGTCGCGGCCCGCGTGCCGGCCCGAGGTGGCGAACGCGGCCAGCAACGCCGGCCCCATCTCGTGCAGGGCGCCCCAGCGCTGCGGCAGTTGCCGCTCGGTGCCGGCGTCGAGGCAGATCTGCATGCCGGCGGTGCTGCACATCATTGTGCGGCCGTGCCGGCCGGCGGCGTCGAAGCTGCGCTGCATGGCGGCATACCGCGGGGTCTGCAGCATGCGCCGGGGCGACCGGTACGGATCGAGGCCGGTGTCACCCAGGACCAGGCCCGAGCGGGCCAGCAGGGCGGTGAGGTGCGCGTGGTCGGCGCTGAGGGATCGGTGCAATTCGGTGAGGGAGCCGGCCGGCGCCGAGGAGATCTCGAGCTGGCCGCCGGGCTCGACGGTCACCGCGCCACCGCCGGGTAGGACTGCGCCGGGGTGGGGATTGCCGAGTGCGGATGGTGCGTGGATGCCGAGGGCGGTGCGCAGGTCGGCGGCTTCCAGGTAGGCCGCCGGTGCGTCGGAACGATGGACGGTCCATTCCAATTCGACGCCGATGCGCCGAGGTGGACCGGTCTTGAAGCAGATGCCGGAGATGTGATCGGCGGCCTGAGCGAGATGCCGCAGCACGCCGCCGGACCTGTCGTCTTCGTAACTGAAGGTGGCCATGCCCCTCCCCCGGGTAGATCAGCCCCCGCCGGACCTTACCGACAATAGGCCGGGTCCGCATAGGTTGCCTGCGCCACATTCACCGCTCAAGGGCGCGACGCCTGGACCAGAAATCGGTGCGCGGTCGCCGTGTAATGACCGTGGGTGCGGATGATCGCGTCGATCCGGCGCAGCGCGCGGTCGTACCGCTGGGGGGTGAAATCCCGGATCTGCCAGGGCACCGCCCGCAGCTGGTAGACCAGCGCGCCGACGTCGTGGAAGGTCAGCGCCGGGCGCTCCTCGCGGACCTCGGTCACGGTCAGCCCGGCGGCCTCCAGGGCCGCGACCGCCTCTTTCGCCGTCCATTTGGTCGCGTACGGCGGCGGCGCGCCCAGCTCGGCGTTCAGGTCCCGCAGGTCGTCGCTGCCGACCTGCTGGCTCAGCAGCGTCCCACCCGGCTTGAGCAGGCGGGCGATGTCCTCGGCGGGCAGCCGGCCGTGCCGGCTCAGCACCACGTCGAACTCGTTCTCCCCGCCCGGCAGCTCGGTGACCACCGACACCCCGAACGGCGTCAGCCGGTCCCGGGCGACCGGCACGTTCGGCGCCCAGCCCTCCACCGCCACGGTGTGCGCGGGCAGCGGCGTCAGCTCCACCAGCAGCTCACCGCCGCCGGTGTCGAGATCCAGCAGGCTGCCCGCGTCCCGCAGCAGCGGCCGGGCCAGCTCGGGGTAGGACCAGGACGGGTCGGAACCGACCGCGCGGCCGTCGAGCCAGGCGAACTCCCACCCGGTGATCGGCACCCCGACGGCCTCGCCGACGAGTTGGTCGTATCCCGGTGAAGAGCGCATGCCCGACGGTAACCGGGCTGCTCCGCGCGGCGCGACCGGGTTCGGCTCGGTCTACGATCCGGACATGGTGCGCCTCTGCGGTCGAATTGAAGTCGCAGCGATCGATGCGCGACCGTTCCTCGCCGCCCTGCCGGAACTGCTCGCCGGCTGGCGTGCGCTGGTCTTCGTCGACGGCGTGGTCCGGCATCCGGTCACCGGGCGCCTGCACGGCGGGCTGCGGGTCGTCGACGGGATGCATCCGTTCCCGGGCGTGACCTACCGGCTGGTGCTGCGCGAGGACGAGGTGCCGGCGCCGACGGCCGAGGAAGCGACGGTCGCGGCCCGGCTGGTGCACGCCGACGCCAAGGCCGCGACCGAGTGGGAGCGCGGCCGCATTGCCGCGGCGCGGGCCACCGGGCGGGTGGCGACGACCTGGCACACGTACGCGATCAGGCTCGAAGCCGACGTGCGGGAACGGACCTGCTTCACCGTGCACCACGACGGCTCGGGCACCCGGGCGCGGGTCGAGCTGTCACCGGGGCCGGCCGGGGTGCAACTGGAGGTGCCGGACTGGCTGGGCGCCCGGGGGCTGCTCAGTGGCATGGTGACCGTGCGGGTGCAGGTCGATCCGAGCCGGCTGCCGCCGTACGGGAACACCGAACCGCAGCTGGTCGCCGCGGTGACGCACCCGCGTGGCCGGGCCACCGCGGACCTGGCCGTGGCCGCGGCCGAGCCGGGCCGCTGGCTGGTGACCACCCGGGCGAGCGCCCAAGGGGCCGGCTGGCTGCGGCCGTTCGTCGGGCTGCTCGCGCCGCTCGTGAAGCGGCGGGTGCAGCGCGGCCTGGACGACGCCCTGGCGGGGCTGCCGGCGCGGCTGGAGGCGCTGAACCAGGGGATCGCCGCTCGCTATCCGGATCCGCCGGACCCGCGCACGCTGGCCGGCCAGGTCCTGGCCGACCTGATCTCGGCCGTCCCGACGAGCGCCCCGGCGCCGGCCTGAGCCGCCCGTTCACGCCGGCGCGGGCGGTCAGTCGGTGATCGTGTCCAGGATCTTGCGGGTTTCGTCGTCGAGGCGGACCCGGCGGGCGGTCATGTTGTCGATCAGGTGACCCAGCGCCGAGGTGCCCGGAATGAGCAGGACGTGCGGGCCCAGCTCCAGCAGCCAGGCCAGCGCCACCTGGGACGGCAGCGCCTCCAGCCGCTCCGCGACGGCGATCAGGTCCGGGTGGGTGAGCAGCCCGTCGGCCCCGGCGAAGGCGGAGCCGAGCGGGAAGAAGGGCACGAACGCGATGCCCAGCTCCTGGCACTCGCGCAGCAGCGGCAGCGACTCGCGGGCCAGCAGATTCAGCGGATTCTGCACGCAGACGATCTCCGTGCGCTGCACCGCGTGCACGAGCTGCTGGCGGGACACGTTGCTCAGCCCGATCCCGGCGATCAGGCCCTCGTCCCGGATGGCGATCATCGCGTCGAGCTGCGCGTCGAAGTCGCTGCCGTCGTCCATCAGCCGCAGGTTGACCGCGTCGAGCCGGTCGACCCCGAGCGAGCGCAGGTTGTCCAGCACCCCGGCCCGCAGCTGCTCCGGCGCCAGCGCCGGCAGCCAGCGCCCGCTGTCGTCCCGGACCGTGCCGACCTTGCTGACCAAAACAAGATCATCCGGGTACGGCCGCAGCGCCTCGCGGATCAGGCCGTTGACCACGTCCGGCCCGTAGTACTGCGCGGTGTCGATGTGGTTGACGCCCAGCTCCACCGCCTTGCGCAGGACGTCGAGAGCGGTGGCGTGGTCACGCGGTGGTCCGAAGGCCCCGGGCCCGGCGAGTTGCATCGCGCCGAAGCCGATCCGTCGCACCGAGCGGTCGCCGAGCGGAAAGGTGTCATCAGTCACGCCCCTCACTCTACGATTCCCACCCGGTTCCGCCAGGTGTCGCCGAAATGCCCGACCCCGTTCGGTTCATCCGCAGAGGTCGGCGAGGATCTCGGTGATCGCTTCCGGCTTGTGGCGCATGGTCGCCCGGCCGACGGACAGCTCGCAGCGCACCACCCCCGGGTCGCCGGTCTCGACCGGGCTGGGCCACACCCACAGCCCGGTCTCCTCGGAGATCCGCTTCGCGTTCGCCCGGAAGCGCTCCGCCGTCGTCGCGAACAGCAGATGCATCATCGGCGTCTGCGGCGGGTCGGGCACCGCCCGCACCTCCGGCACCCGGGCCAGCGCCGTCGCGATGGCCCGGGCGTGCGCCAGCCGGGCCGGCATCTCGGCCAGGGCGGTGTCGAGCAGCCCCAGCGCCGACGCCGCGGACGGCCACATGGCGAACAACGTCCCGCCCAGCCGCCCCCGCCACTCCCGCACCTGGGCGATGTCCCCCGAGGAGCCGGCGACGCAGCAGCCCGGCAGCGCCCCGATGCCCTTGTAGAACGACACGTACACGGTGTCGAAGAGGGCGGCGACCTCGGCGGGGGAGCGCTCGTAGCCGGCGCTGGCCTCCCACAGCCGGGCACCGTCGAGGTGCACGGCGGCGCCCCGGTCGCGGGCCCACGAGGTCTGCGCGACCAGCTCGTCCCACGCCGGCAGCGTCCCGCCGAGATCACGCTGCGGCAGCTCCAGCAGGAGCGCCGCCACCGGCTCGGCCACGCCGTGCAGGTCGTCGATCCGGATCAGCCGCTCGAAGTCGCCGACCGGCCGCCCGACGAGCTGGTGCAGCCGCGCATAGCTCTGCCCCTCGTGCCGCTCGACGTGCGAGTACGGATGCCAGACGATCGTCCGGCTGATCCGCCGATCGGCGTGCACGCGCAGGGCGGCACCCTGCGCCATGGTGCCGCTGGGCAGGAACACCGCGGCCGGTTTGCCGAGTACGGCGGCGACGTGCTCCTCCAGCTCGGCCACGACACCGCCCTCGCCGTACATGTCGGGGGCGGTATCCGGGTCGATCGAGGCGAGCATCTCCGGCGGCCGGACCAGGCCGTTGCTGAGCAGAGAGTCGGTGCAGGCGGCCCGCCGGGCGTTGAGGTCGTCATCCACCGCGCCAGTCTGTCGTGTTACCGCCCCGGTGTCAGGAGGGCTATCGCCGCACCGGCATCAGGATCGAGTAGGTGCCGGCGCCGCGTACCGCCAGGGGTTTGATCGGGCCGTCCAGCTCCAGGACCAGCTGGCCGGCGCCGCCCGCGCCGAGGGCCTGGAGCAGGAATTCGCGGTTGACCGCGATGTGCGCCTCCTCGTCGGCGGCCCAGTCCGCCTCGGCCGCGACCCGCAGCTCGCCGGCCGGATCCAGGCCCAGCACGGTGACGTCGAACTGCTTGCCCTCGTGCTCCCGGGGCACGGCCGGCACCGCGCCGACCGCCGCGCGCAGGGCCGACACGTCGACGGTCACCTGCCGGGTGCCGGCCGCGCCGAGGTCGATCAGGCGGCGGTGGTCGGGGAAGTCGACGTCGATCGGCTTGCCCTCGACGAGCCGCCCGTCGACCTCGGCAGTGAGCACCTCCGGGGTCAGCGTGAGCACCACCGGACCGTCTCCGGCGAGCAGCGTGCGCAACTCATCGACGAACGGCAGGGGCGCCAGCAGCCGGACCGGCGGCCCGGAGCCGGCGGCGGCCGCCTCGGCGACGGCCAGCCGGTAGCGGTCGGTCGCCACCAGGGTCAGCCCCGCGGCCCCGGTCTCGAACAGCACGCCACCGATGGTCGGCAGCGCGGGGTCGGCGGAGGTGGCGAAGCGGACCGCGTCCAGGGCGGCGGCGAGGGCGGCGGCGGGCAGGGTGATCCTGGTCAAGGTGTGCTCCTGAAGATCCAGCAGGGCATGGACGCGGGAGAGCTCGCGACGGGCGTCGGCGAGGCCGTCCTCCAGCCGGCGCAGGTGCTCGTCGAGCAGCCTGCGGACCGCCGGGGGATTCCTCAGCTCCGCGACCGCGCGGGTGATCCCGGCAACCGGCATCCCGACCCGGCGCAGGCCCGCCACCAGGCGGGCCGCCCGGAGCTGGTCGTCGCTGTAGCGGCGGTAGCCGGTCGCGGGATCCACCTCGGCCGGGACCAGCACCCCGGCCCCGTCGTAGAAACGCAGCGCGCTGATGCTCAGCCCGCTGGCCCGCGCGATCTCCCCGATGCCGTACATGTCGTCGCTCTCCACACCTGGAACCCTGCCGCCTCGACCTGCTCGAGGGTCAAGAGCACCCCTGGAGGGAACATGTTCCCTCCAGGGGTCGGCGGCCGACGTCAGTCGGTGACGGTTCCGGTCACCGTGCCCAGCACGGGCGGCTCCTCCTCGCCCCGCCCGGCCTGCCTCAGCTCGATCTGGACGACCTCGTCGGGCTCGTCCACCGAGTCGGCGACGGTCGGGATGGTCAGCTCGCCGGTCAGTTCACCGGGCGGCACTTCGGTGTAGGGCTGCAGATAGGTCTGGGACAGCGGCCGCGACGGCAGCGGCTCCTCGCCCGTCTGGTCCGTGAACCAGGTCGGGTCGACGTCGGTGCTGGACAGCTCGGTGCCGGTGCCGGGTGGCTGCACGCCGCCCGCCACCCAGATCGGGATCTCCGCGGCGGCGGACAGCCGGATCCGCCAGGACAGCGTGCCGCCCTCGGCGACGCGGTCCGCGACCGGCTCGACGGTGATCCGCGGCGCGGGGTCGTCGTCGTTCACCAGGACGCCGCCCACGTAGTCCCCGATCACCGTGCCCCGTACGGCCTTGGCGTTCAGGACGGCGGTCTCCCCGGCGCCGTAGCGCGTGTCGCCGGTGACCTTGACCGGCACCCTGATGGTCCGGGTGCCCGGCCGGACCGCGACCAGCCACGACGTGGTCTCGCCGGTGTTGGCGTCGCTGAGGAACATCCGCACCTGCCCGGTACCGCGGCCGGTCACCTTGACCGGCACCTGGTAGGTCCGGGTGCCCGCATCCCCCTCGGCGACGGTGAGCTCGCCGATGTCGATCCGGGGCAGCGAGACGGGCCGTGCCGCCGGGGTGCCCGGCCGCCAGCCCCACGCGTCGATCAGCCAGGCCCGGCCGGCGGGGCCGCGCGGCGTCAGCTCCAGCTTCGCCACCTTCCCGCGGAGCTTCTTGAGCGGCACCCGGACCTCCTGGCCCCAGTGCGCGGTCGTGAACTCGGTGCCGGGCAGGCCGTCCAGGCGGACCTCGCCGAGGACGGTCCGCCGGCCGGTGGTGTCGGTGACGGCGACGCCGAACCGGTTGCCGGTCGTGTTGGGCGGCACCACGAGCCGCAGGGTCAGGTCACGCGCGCCGGCGACGCTGACGGGCCGGCCCGGTCGCAGCGTGACCGGCTTCCCCGGCGCCGACCAGGCCAGGTCGACGGCATAGCGGCCCGGCTCGTTGGCGACGCCGAACGGGACGAAGTGCGGGGACGGGCTGAACCAGGCGTCCGTTTTCAGGCACGCCTTGTCGGGGTCGTCGGTGACCTGCTCGCAGAGCCGCCCGCCGGTGACCTTGACGGACTTGTCGGGGATGAGCGCGGCCGTGCGCCCGGCGCCGATCGCGTGGCTGAGCACCCGGGCCGGACCGGCGGACGGAGCCCGTACGCCGGAGCCGTCGAGCAGCGGCCGGACCCGGTCGTCACCGCCGACGAAGAGCCGCGCGGCAGCCGCGATGTACGTCGCACCGACCGTCTGCTCCTGCTGAGCCGTGAGCCGGGTCGCGGTGCCGGGCGAGCACACCGGGTCGGGCTGGTCGCCACCGAAGAAGTCGTCGAAGGACGGCGCGGCCGACTGGCCCGGCGTCCACTCGGTGTTGAAGAAGTTGTGGTTGGCGCCGATGGCGTACAGCGAGCTGTGCAGCGCCTTGCCCTGGCTGACCCCGCGGGTGGCGTCGACGAAGATCTGGCCCTGCAGGTCGGCGACGTCACCGTCGCAACCGGGCAGGATCGTCGCGGACGGTACGTCCGGAACGGGGTTCTGTCCGAAGATCGTCGGGCCGATCAGCAGCATGCCGCGGATCGCCCAGCGGACCTTGCCGTGGTAGCCGTCCTGCGCGGCGGGCGGCGGGGTGAGGCTGTCCATCGCGGCGCGGCTGACACCCTCGCCGCCACGGGAGTGTCCCATCAGGAACACCCTGGACAGGTCTGCCCGCGGCGCCGACCGCACGATGGCCGGTGCCTCCGCCCGTCCGGCGCGGGCCCAGTCGGCCCAGCGCGCGAGGTGCAGCCGCACCAGGGAGGACCGGGCCTGCGCGCCACCGTCGAGGGCGGCGAAGTCCTGGCCGTTGATGCCGTTGGCCGAGATCGACACGGTGACGTATCCCTGCGAGGCCAGCAGTTCCTGGGCCTGCAGATAGCCGCGGTGGCTCGGGATCGGCTGGGTGCCCGCGGCGCAGGGCCAGTCACCGCTCAGCGCGTCCTGGTCGGCGCCCTTGAAGCAGGTGTAGTGCCGCCCGTGCAGGAACAACGCGAGCGGCCGCGGGCCGCGCGCACCCTGCGGGGCGACCACCACCGCCTGCATCTCGACCAGCGCCGGGAAGTCCGGCAGCTTCACTCCGGGCAGCGTGTATTCGCCGGTGACCGTCCGGTACGGCCCCTTGACGCCGGGATCCACCTTGCCGGCCGGGAGGGCCTGCGGCGCGGCCGGCGGCACTGCCGCCCGCTTGCGCGCCGATGCCGGCGGGGCCGCGTCGAGGCGCCGGCCACCGGCGCGGACCTGCAGGTCCCGCAGGCTCTTGGCGTGCTCCAGCGGCAGCCGGAACGTGCGGTCGTCGGCCGCCGCCCGCGGCCGGCCCAGCAACTGGTCACCGGCGTAGAACTCGACCGCCGCGTCGCCCATCGGGATCCGCTTGTCGGCCCGCCAGGTGAGCTGGCCGTCTGTCACCGACCAGCCGTCGTCCGGCGCCGGATCGGGCGGGGCCGCCCAGGCCTGACCTGCGCCGCTCACCAGTAAAGCCGCGGCCAGCGCCGCCGATACGAGAAGTCTTCGCATGCCCCGTGTCTACCGAATGCATGCAAATAGTTCGATTGATGGCTAAATAAGCAAGGTGCCCGCGACGCCCGCCATGACTACCGCGATCAGCCCGTCCAGCACCCGCCAGGCCGTCGGCCGGGAGAGCACGGGCGCGAGCCGGTGCGCGCCCAGGCCCAGGCCCGCGAACCAGACCGCGCTCGCCAGCGCCGCGCCGGTTCCGAACAGCCACCGGTGCGGATACTGCTGCGCCAGCGAGCCGAGCAGCAGGACGGTGTCGAGGTAGACGTGCGGGTTGAGGTAGGTCAGGGCGAGGCAGGTCAGCAGCGTCACGCGCAGCGTCGCCGGGGCCTGGCCGGTCGGCTTCAGCGCGCCCGGCCGCCACGCCCGCCTCGCGGCCAGCGCCGCATAGCCCAGCAGGAACGTGGCGCCGACCCAGCGGATGACGGTCACGGCGGTGGGCTGCGCGGCCACGGCCGCGCCGAGCCCGGCGATCCCGGCCGAGATCAGCGCCAGGTCCGAGACGGCACAGATCAAAATCACCGGGAGTACGTGCTCCCGGCGCAGTCCCTGGCGCAGCACGAACGCGTTCTGGGCGCCGATGGCGACGATGAGCACGAAGGTGGCGGCGAAGCCGGCAAGCGCGGAGGTGAGCACCCGCTCGACGGTAGGGCCGGATCGTGGTGTACTCCAGCTAAAGATTCTTCATTAACATTAGGGATTCTGTTCTTGGACGCGATCCAGCTGGCAACCTTCCAGGCGGTCATCGAGGACGGCAGCTTCGAGGCCGCCGCCCGGACGCTGCACGTCACCCCGTCCGCGGTCAGCCAGCGGATCAAGGCCCTGGAGCAGGCCGTCGGCCAGGTCCTGGTGCGCCGGACCAAGCCGTGCGAGGCCACCGAGGCGGGCCAGCCGCTGGTGCGGCTCGCCGGCCAGGTCGCGCTGCTCGAACGCGAGGCGCTGGACGCGGCCCGGGGTGGCCTGGCGGGCGGTGGCCGCACCCGCATCTCGGTGGTCGTGAACGCCGACTCCCTGCACAACTGGTTCATGCCCGCGTTGGCCGCGATCCCGGCGGAGCTGTCCCTGAGGTTCGACCTGCACCAGGACGACGAGGACTACACCGCGGAGTTGCTGCGGGCAGGCACGGCGATGGCCGCGGTGACGGCGCAAGACGTGGCGGTGCAGGGCTGCCGAGTGGAGAAGCTGGGCGCGATGCGCTATCTCGCGGTGGCCGCCCCGGGCCACTTCGCGGACTTCGCCACCACGCCGATGCTCGTCTTCAACCGCAAGGATCGCCTCCAGCACCGCTTCCTCGCCGCGCTGGGCCACGGCGAGAAGCAGCCGCCGATCCACTACGTACCGGCGGCGAATGCCTTCGTGGAGGCGATCCGGCTGGGCCTGGGCTGGGGCATGGTCCCGGAGCAGACCGCCCGCGAGGACTTCGCCGCGGGCCGGGGCGTTGATCTGGCCCCGGGCCGACACCAGGACGTGCCGCTCTACTGGCAGTACTGGCGGATGGAATCGGCGGCGCTGACGGCCCTGACCACCGCGGTCAAGGCCGTCGCGGCCGAGGCGTTGCGCTAGTCGTTGGCGTGCAGGGCGGCGTTGAGCTCGATGCCCGTGCCCTTGCGCGGCCGGGCCTCCAGGGCGCCGGTCACCGAGTTGCGCCAGAACAGCAGGCCGTTCACGCCGGAGAGCTCGCGGGCCTTGACGACCCGGCCGTCCGGCAGCGTCAGCTTCGAACCCGCGGTGATGTAGCAACCGGCCTCGACCACGCAGTCGTCGCCGAGCGAGATGCCGATACCGGCGTTCGCGCCGAGCAGGCTGCGTTCGCCGATCGACACCTTGTCCTTGCCGCCGCCGGAGAGCGTACCCATGATCGACGAGCCGGCGCCGACATCGGAGCTGTCGCCGACGACGACACCCTGCACTATGCGGCCCTCGACCATCGAGGTCCCGAGCGTCCCGGCGTTGAAGTTGCAGAAGCCCTCGTGCATGACGGTGGTCCCGCTCGCCAGATGCGCGCCGAGCCGCACCCGGTCGGCGTCGGCGATCCGCACCCCGGCGGGCGTCACGTAGTCGGTCATCCGCGGGAACTTGTCGACGCCGAAGACGGAGAGATGCCGGCCGGCGGCGCGCTCGATGAGGCGCAACTCGTCCACCCGGTCCGGCGGGCACGGCCCGGCCGACGTCCAGGCGACGTTCGCCAGCATGCCGAAGATGCCGTCGAGGTTCTGCTCGTTCGGCCGGACCAGCCGGTGCGACAACAGGTGCAACCGCAGGTACGCGTCGGAGGCGTCCTTGATCGGGTCGGCTAGCGAGCCGATCTCGACCCGTGCCTCGACCGTGGTGAGGCCGGCGAGCGCCTTCGGCCCGGTGAGGCCGGCGGGAAGCGTGGGCGCCGGGTCGGTAACGGCGCCGAGACCGAGGAAACCGCTCGGATACCAGGTGTCGAGCACCTGGCCCTCGGCGGTGACGGTGGCGAGGCCGATGCCCCAGGCGGGCGAGGTCGAGATCGCGGTACTCACCCCGCGAACCCTACTAGGACCTGACGGCACGTCCGCTAGCGCGGGCGTCAACGATCGCCGCCACCGCATCCAGCCAACGTGCGAAGGGCTCGTCGGCGTCGTCGGCGGCCGCCAGCGCGAGCCACGGTCTCACCAGCGCCGACTGCACCGCCGTGGGGAGCGGCTCGGCGAGCTGGACGGCGAAGCCGGCACCGCCCCGGCGGACGATCTCCGCCAGAAAGCTCAGCGACCGGGGCGGCACTCCGGCCCGGTCCGCCTGGATCGCCGCCGGAACCGCGCACCCCGTCACCAGTTGCCGCGCGGGCTCGGCCGAACGCAGGGCCTCGGTGATCGCCGCCGCGACGTCCACCGTCGCCATCTGTTCGTCGGTCCGCATGCCCGGCCTGCTCATCGACCTGCCTTCGCCGGCAGCCGGATCGTGCTCGGGGTGGACGGGATCTCGGGGTCGATGCTGTCCACCCGGCCCTCGACGAAGTCCCGCTCCGTGATCCAGTAGGTGTATCCCCACGGGTTGTACACCTGCAGCTGATCGCCGGAGTGCCCGATCACCATCAGCTGATGGGTCTCACCCCGCTCGTGGGTGGAGAACGGCACCGGATAGCCCTCGTCGACGGCGCGTTCGATCGACGGGATCGTCGCCTCCCGGGCAGCCACGTCGGCCAGCTCGACGTTGCCGTAGGCGGCCCCGGTGCGCGGGGCGATTTCCTCGTTCGACACGGTCTCCGACTGCGCGGAGGTCATGCCGTCGTCGCCGAAGTGCTCCTGGAACCAGGTGCGGCCACCGTCGTAGACCTGTTTCTGCTCGTCCCGGAGCCGGTTCGCGAACGCGGCCGGGTTGTCGAACTCGGGATCCCCGGGATGGCCGCCGGTCGTGAGCCGCAGCGCATAGAGCGGGTCCACCTCGGCGCGCGCGGTCACCGTCGACGTGGCGACGCAGGTGGGGTGGTTGCCCTGCTCCCACCGGGCGGATCCGAACGAGATGTGGTCCTTGCCCGGGCTCGGACTCTCGACGTCCATGGACAGCGGGCTCAGGTGTTCCTCCAGCCAGCCGGGGTCGTGGCCGTGCCCGGCGATCAGCTGGTCGAACCCGGCCACCTCCGCCACCGAATACCCCGCCGCCAGCGTCTTCAGCAGATAGGCGCGGTGCTCCGGGGAAGCCGCCGACGCCAGCAGGCCGGTCATCCGTTCGCGGTCGTCGTCGCCCAGCGCCGCCAGGGCCTCGGCCGCCCGCTGGTCCATCGCCGGGGTCAGCACCGGCGGGTGCGGCACCATCGTCCGGGTCCAGCCGGCCCCGGCGATCACCACCTCGTCGACCGCCGACAGCGGCGAGTCGCTGAGCCGGCCGGTGCGGGCCTGCGTCTCGATCTCGTGCAGCGCCGTGGCGAAGTCCTCCGCCGCGTTGCGCATGGCGATGTGCGTGTCGACCCGGCTGTCGATCTTTGCGATCGCCCGCGCGTGCTGGTCGCGCATCACCTGGCCCTCGTACTCCAGATTGGGCACCGGGCCCCAGCTCATCGCGCCGACCGTGGCGGCGATCTCGGCCAGCGCGGCCGCGTTCGCCCGGTCCGCGGGCTCGTGCTGCACCTGCGCGGCGTGCTGCCGGACCTGGCCGCCGATCGCGCGGAACGCCGTCAGCGCCCGGAACATGTCGTCGGCGAGCGCGACCAGCGCCTCGTTCGCGCTGACGTGGGTGTCGCCGGTCCAGACCTCGCTGATGCCGATCTTGCGCAGCGGGTCGGCCGCGTCCAGGGCCCGCTCCACCGACTGCGCGACGGTCTCGCAGTAGTCCGCGATCATGCGCAGCTCGTCGGCGTCGCCACCGAAGGTCGGCACGGCCGCCGCGGCGGCGCAGGCCTCGGCGAGCTCGTTCGCGCCCCACCCGCCGTGCGCGTCGTGGATGTCGTCCTGCAGATCCTGCAGCCGGTCCAGTTCGTCGCTCATCGGCTGCCGGCCAGCCGCCCGGAACCGCGCGCGTCGGACGCTTCGTAGTCGGTGGCGGCCGCGTCGAGGGCGTCGGCCAGCTGCCGCGCCGCCTCGGCCAGCACCTCGGTCTCCTTCTCCCAGGCGGCGACCGCCGCCCGGTACGGCCCCGGTGTGGTGTAGGTGTCGAACGCCCCGCCGACCCGGAAGTCGCGCTCGGGCCCGCCGGCCTGGATCCCGGCCCGCCGAAGGTTCTCGGCCACCTCGCGGCGGAGCTTCGTCGCGGCCGCCCGTAACTGTGCGGTATCGACCTGCATCGTCGTTCGCCTCCCGACAAATCCGAACCCGGGAATCCTAGTCGGAAACCACCCCCCGTGTCCGTGCCGTCTCGCTCCGCGCATCGGCGTCCGGCTTCCCGACCGGGCGGTAATGTGCCGCTCATGGCGAACCCGCTTACCCCTGACGTGCTCGTCGATCCGGTGGTGCTTACCCGCACCCTGGTCGACATCGAGTCCGTCTCCCGCGACGAGAAGGCCATCGCCGACTGCGTCGAGGAAGTCCTGCGGCAGGCGCCGCACCTGCACACCGAGCGATTCGGCAACACGGTCATGGCCCGCACCGACCTGGGCCGCGAGCGGCGGGTCGTGCTCGCCGGTCACCTCGACACGGTCCCGCACAACGACAACTTCCCGTCGACGGTGGTCGACGACCTGATCTACGGCTGCGGCACCGCGGACATGAAATCCGGGGTCGCGCTGGCCCTGCACCTGGCGGCGACCCTGCCCGAGCCCGGCTACGACGTCACCTACCTCTTCTACGAGGCGGAGGAGGTCGACTCCCGGCTCAACGGCCTGCATCTGGTCGCGCAGACCTACCCGGAGTGGCTCCGGGCCGACTTCGCGTTGCTCCTGGAGCCCACGTACGGCGTGGTGGAGGCCGGCTGCCAGGGCACGATGCTGGCGCGGATCCGGACCCGTGGGCGGCGCGCGCATCCGGCGCGGGCCTGGCGCGGGGTGAACGCGATCCACGCGGCCGGTGCGGTGCTAGGCCGGCTCGCCGACTACCGCCCGCGCACGGTGACCATCGACGGGTGTACGTACCGTGAGGGTTTGAACGCTGTTCGGATCGTCGGCGGCGTAGCCGGCAACGTGATCCCCGACGAGTGCGAGGTCGAGGTCAACCTGCGCTTCGCCCCGGACCGCTCCGAGCGGCAGGCGCTGGATCACCTGCGCGAGATCTTCGCGGGTTTCGACGTGGAAGTGACCGACTCGGCGCCCGGGGCGCTGCCCGGGCTGAGCGCGGAGCCGGCGCGGGAATTCCTGATCGCCGTCGGGGCGGAGCCGGCCGCGAAGCTCGGCTGGACCGATGTGGCGCGCTTCGCCGCGCTGGGCATCCCGGCGCTGAACTACGGTCCGGGCGATCCGGCGCTGGCCCACGCCGCGGACGAGCACGTCGAGATCGGCAAGATCCGGGACGGCGCGGCCACGCTGCACCGGTGGCTGACCTCGTACGAGTAGGGGTCAGGCCGGGTCGGCGGCGGGCCGGGGTATCTCCACCGTGGTCTCCGGGTCGAAGGACGGCTCCGCGCCGGGCGGTCGATGGGCGACGGCCATCCGGCGCTCCTCGACCACGAGGCGGATGCGCCGCTGCATGCGGCGCTGCATCTTCATACGCTCGTAACGGGTCATCACGGTGGCTCCTCTGCCCAGATGCCCGGCCGGGGGCCGGGCGCCGTGCCTGCGCCGTGCGGGGTGGTAACTGTACAGACGCTCCAGAGCTACCGTCCGTTGCTTCAATCTGGCAAAAAGGCCGCCGCGTCGCAATCCTCTTCCCGAAACCCAACCGGTTATTCACCGGTTACGGACCGTCCGCACTACCGTGGTTGCCATGACGGACAGCACCAACAGCCGTAGGCGCGTACCCCCGGAGCGTCATCGCGGCGCCGTCACGCTCCGGCGTGAATCGATGCCGCTGAGCACGGCGGACGAAAAACTGCTCGATTCCCATCACCGCGGTGAGTGGAAGACCAAGGACGCCTGGCGGGCGCTGCGCATCCTGTCGGAGTTCGTCGAGGGCTTCGACACCCTGGCCGATCTGCCGCCCGCGGTGAGCGTCTTCGGCTCGGCCCGCAGCGCACCCGACAGCCCCGAGTGCGTGCTCGCCGCCGACCTGGGCGCGGCCCTGGCCGAGGCGGGCTATGCGGTGATCACCGGCGGCGGCCCCGGGGTGATGGAAGCGGCCAACCGCGGCGCCACGGAGGCCGGCGGCATGTCGGTCGGGCTCGGCATCGAACTGCCGTTCGAGCAGGGCCTGAACGGCTGGGTCGACATCGGCATCGACTTCCGCTACTTCTTCGTGCGCAAGACCATGTTCGTCAAGTACGCGCAGGCGTTCGTCGTGCTGCCCGGCGGCTTCGGCACGCTGGACGAGCTGTTCGAGGCGATCACCCTGGTGCAGACCAAGAAGGTGACCCGGTTCCCGGTGATCCTGATCGGCACCGAGTACTGGAGCGGGCTGCTGGACTGGATCAAGGGCCGGCTGCTGGTCGACGGCAAGGTCAACCAGGCGGACCTGGACCTGATCATGCTGACCGACGACGTGGCGGAGGCGGTGCAGTTCATCGTGGACGCCGACGTGGCGCTCGCCGAGAACGGAATCCGGTGACGTGGCGGCGATCTGCGTCTTCTGCGCCTCCTCCAACACCATCGACCAGCGGTGGCTCGACCTCGCGACCCAGCTCGGCAAGGCCCTCGGCCCCCGCGGCCACACCCTGGTCTCCGGCGGCGGCCGCGTCGGCATGATGGGCGCCGTCGCGGACGGGGCCCGGGCGGGCGGCGCGCACACGCTGGGGGTGATCCCGCAATCGCTGGTCGACCTGGAGGTGGCGGACACCCAGGCGGACGAGCTGATCGTCACCACGGACATGGGCGCCCGCAAGAACGTGATGATCGACCGGTCGGACGCGTTCATCACCCTGCCGGGCGGCCTGGGCACCCTGGACGAGCTCTTCGAGGTCTGGACGACCTCGACCCTCGACCTGCACCGCAAGCCGATCATCCTGCTGGACCCGGCGGGCTTCTACGAGGGGCTGTGGGGCTGGCTGGCCGGCCTGGCCGACACGGAGTTCATCCGCCGGCCGGCCCTTGCTCAGGTGACGACGGTGAGCTCGATCGAGGCAGCCCTGGACGAGGCCGAGCGAGGGACTCGTTAGGAGCGTCACGCCGGGGCGGGAGTCGCCCCGCCCCGGCGTGACCAGGGGCCTCGGCGGCCCGCCGGGCGACTCGGCGGGCACGCCGGGCACGCGCTCACCCGACGCGGCCGCGCCGCGGGCGGACCTTCCTCTCGGCCCTGCCGAACCGGTGCGACTCGGGCTGCCGGTCCGGCAGGGGGTTCACGGGCGCGGAAGCTAGATGGGTTTAGCTTGACGCTGCTCTCCCGTACGGCACACGTCAAGGGCCAGCGGCCGGTGGCGTTTGCCGAAAGGCGCGCATCGGCGTCCGTCAGTCGGCCGGCGCGTGGAAGACTTCGGGACATGCCCCCGCAACGGGCGACCCTGCTCCAGGTCGCACAACGGGCCGGTGTGTCCCGCAGCACGGCGTCCTTCGTCCTCGCCGGACGCCACGTGGACATGCGCATCTCCGAGGATGCTCGGCAACGAGTGCTCCGGGCGGCCCAGGAGCTGGACTACCGGCCGAACCTCATGGCACGGAGCCTGCGTACCAAGGTCACCAAGACCATCGCGCTGGTCTCCGACACGCTCGCGTCCGACCCGTACGCCGGCCGCGCGATCCACGGCGCCCTCGCCGCGGCCGTCGCACACGGCCACCTGCTCTTCATCGGTGAGACCGAGGGCGAGACGGTCATCGAGGAGAAACTGATCTCCGATTTCCTGGACCGGCAGGTCGACGCCTTCGTGTACGCGAGCATGTTCACCCGCTACGTCCGCGTGCCGAAGCAGCTCAAGGGCCATCCCGTGGTGCTGCTCAACTGCATGACCCGGGCCGCCAGGCCGGCGTACCACTCGGTCATCCCGGACGAGGTCGCCGCCGGCTGGAGCGCCGCCAAGGTGGTGATCGAGGCTGGTCACCGCGAGGGCATCCACCTGCTCGGCAACCCGGCCCACCACGTCTTCGCCGGCCGGGAACGGCTCGCCGGCATCCGCGAGGGCTTCGGCGCGGCGGGCATCAAACTGGCCGGGGCGATCGACTGCGAATGGTGGCCGAACTCGGCGTACGAGGCGGTCCGGGCGGCCCTGGCCGGCGGCCCGCCGCCCAAGGTGCTGATCTGCCTCAACGACCGGGTGGCGCTGGGCGCGTACCAGGCCCTGCGCGAGGCGGGACTGGACATCCCCGGCGACGTCTCGGTGCTCTCCTTCGACGACTCCGACCTGGCTGCCTGGCTGCGGCCGCAATTGACCAGCATCTCGCTGCCGCACTACCAGCTCGGCTGGCAGGCGGTGGAGACCCTGCTGGACGCGGCGGGCCGGACCGAGCCGGCGGTGCGCCGGGTGCCGATGCCGGTCCGGCACCGGGCCTCGATCGCCAAGCCCTGATCGAAATCCGTCGTACCCCCGTGGTCTCATTGGTGCCGTGACCTCGACTCCTGCCGCGGTGCGCCGGCCGGCGCACCGGCTCGTCCGCCGTGCCGCCGCCCCGGCGGACACGCTGCGCGACGACCCGCTGCAGCAGCATGCGATCGGGCACACCGACGGCCCGCTGCTGCTGGTCGGCGGGCCCGGGACGGGCAAGACGACGGTGCTGGTCGAGGCGGTCGCGGCCCGCATCGCCGAGGGCGTGGATCCGGAACGCATCCTGGTGCTGACCTTCGGCCGGCGCGGCGCGGGCGCGCTGCGGGACCGGATCGAGGCCCGCATCGCGGGCCCGACCTTCCACGAGCCCCTGGTGCGCACCTTCCACGCGTACGCCTTCGGTCTGCTCCGCCGCGCCGCCGCCGAGCGCGGAGAGCCCTCGCCGCGCCTGCTCACCGGCCCCGAGCAGGACCTCATCATCCGCGAGCTGCTGGCGGTGGTCGGCGACACCGAGTCCGAGGACAACGTCCGGTGGCCCGAGGCGCTGCGCCCGGCCCTGCCCACCCGGGCCTTCGCCCAGCAGCTGCGCGACCTGATGCAGCGCGCGGCCGAGCGCGGCATCGGCCCGGTCGACCTGGCCCGCCTCGGCGAGCGCCTGGGCCGCGACGACTGGCCGGCGGCGGCCCGGTTCATCCGGGAATACGTCGCGGTGCTGGCCCTGCGCGACGCGACCACCCGGGGATCGGCGGCATACGACCCGGCCGAGCTGGTCCGGGCGGCCTCCGGCATGCTGGCCGACGACCCGGAGCTGCTGGCCGCGGAGCGCCGCCGGCTCGCCTACGTGTACGTCGACGAGCTGGCCGACACCGACCCGGCCCAGATAGAGCTGCTGTCCCTGGTCGCCGGCGGCGGCACCCCCCTGGTGGCGTTCGGCGACCCCGACTCCTCCGTGTACGGTTTCCGCGGCGCCGACCCGGAGGCGGTGAGCGCCTTCCCGCAGCGCTTCCGGACGGCGTCGGGGGCGCTGGCCGAGGTCATCACCCTGCACACGAGCTACCGGGCGGAGCCGGCGGTGCTGACCGCGACGGCCCGCGTGTCCCGCCGCATGCGCGGCGCATCCCGACACCGCTACCTCCACCCCCCACCCCCAACCCCACCGCCCTCAACATCGGCCTCAACATCGCCGGCCTCAACATCGCCGGCCTCAACATCGCCGGCCTCGACCTCGCCGGCCTCGACCTCGCCGGCCTCGACTCCGACCTCGACCTCGACCTCGACCTCGACTCCGGCCTCGACTCCGACTTCCGCCTCAGCGCCGACCTCAACCGCGGGGCAGCCAGCCATCAGCACACCGGCCGGTCCGCACGGCTTGGGCGTTTCCTCGGAGCCTGAGCAAAACCACTCGCCAGCGCCAACCGCAGCCGGTGCCGTGCCGACCGATGCCGGGGTTCCTGGGCGTGTCATCGCGGGTGCTGTCGTGCGGACGTTCCGGTCACCGACCAGCGAGACCGCCTTTGTCGCTCATGCGCTGCGCGAGGCGCATCTGCTGCACGGTGTGCCCTGGTCCCGGATGGCCGTCGTGCTGCGTTCGACCACCCTGCAGCTGCCGTCGATTCAGCGGGCCCTAGCCGCCTCCGGCGTGCCGACCGTCACCCATTCGGAGGATCTTCCGCTGCACCTGCAGCCCGCCGTCGCGCCGTTCCTGCTGCTCCTGCGTTGCGCGCTCGAGCCCAACGTCCTCGACGAGGAAGCGGCCGTCGCGCTGCTGCACTCGCCGCTCGGTGGCGCCGATCCGCTCGCCGAACGACGGCTGCGGCAGGGGCTGAGGGCGCTGGCCCTGGCCGCCGGTGACCGCCGCCCGTCCGGTGAGTTGCTGGTCGACGCGCTGCGGGATCCGGCCGGGCTGGCCGTCGTGGAACGCCGCTGGGCCGTGCCCGCGCAGACCGTGGCCCGGCTGATCGCCGTCGCCCGCGAGGCCGCCGTCGCTGCCGGCGCCACCGCCGAGCAGGTCCTGTGGTCGGTCTGGCGGGCGAGCGGCCTGGCCGAGCGCTGGTACGCGATGAGCACCCGCGGCGCCCCGGTCGAGCCCGGCGGCGAGGGCGGCCGGGCCCGGCAATGGCGCGCCGAGGCAGCCGACCGGGACCTGGACGCGATCGTGGTCCTCTTCGACGCGGCGGCCCGTTTCGTGGACCGGCTGCCTGGAGCCCGCACCGAGGTCTTCCTGGACCATGTCCTCGGCCAGGACCTGCCCGCCGACTCGATCGCACCGAGCGCCGACCGTGGCGAGGCGGTTCGGTTGCTCACCGCGCACGCGGCCAAGGGCCTGGAGTGGGACGTGGTCGTGCTGGCCGGCGTCCAGGAGGGAATCTGGCCCGACCTGCGGTTGCGCGGCAGCCTGCTCGGCTCGGAACGCCTGGTGGACTTCCTGGCCGGCCGCGCCGCCGCGGGCGCGGCTGCCGTCGTCGGTCAGACCTCGGCGTTGCTGGACGAGGAACGCCGGCTGTTCTATGTGGCCGCCACCCGGGCGCGGCAGCAACTGATCGTGACGGCGGTGGCCTCGGCCAGCGTCGGCGGCTCCGACGGCGAGGAGCAACCGAGCCGCTTCCTGGCCGAGCTGGCCCTACCGGACCGCCGCAGCGGCCCCGACCCCCACGAGCCGCCACCCCCCAACCCAACAGACCCCGACGACCCCGGGCCCGATGACCCCGGCCCCGACGACCCCGGCCCCGACGACCCCGGCCCGGAGATCTTGGTAGCCGGTGGCCCCCAGGAGGGCCAATGGTTACCAAGATCTGATGGGCCCGGCTCGGACCTGCGGGACATCGCTCGTCCCGGCGATGCGGAACCGACAAAACCGGCCGAACCCGCAGCCGGAGAACCCGCAGGCGGAGAAGCCGCAGTTCCGACGCCGAGGGACGGCGACGAGCGCGACACACCGACAGATGAGCCCGCCGAGCTGGTGAGCGAGACCGAGCCGATCGCGGATGATCAGGAGCTTGAGGTGCCGGTGGGGCGGCCACCCCGGGCCCTCACCCTGTCCGCGCTCGTTGCCGAGCTGCGTACCGCCGTTGTTGCTCCCGACGCCACGCCCGCCCGGCGGCATGCCGCTGCGGCCGAGTTGGCCCGGCTCGCCGCCGCCGGCGTGCCCGGCGCCCATCCCGACGAGTGGTGGGGTCTGCGGTCGTTGTCCGATGACCGCCCCCTGGCCGAGGAGGGCGAGCCGGTCAAGGTCACCCCGTCGTCGATGGAGAGCGCGTTGCGCTGCAGCCTGCGCTGGCTGCTCGAACGTCACGGCGGCGCCGCGCCGGCCGGGCCCGCGCAGGGTGTCGGCAACCTGGTGCATGCCGCCGCGATGCTTGCCGAGGATGCCAACGCCGATCGGGAGCAGCTGGTCGAGTATGTCTCGGCGCGCTTCGACGCGATCGAGCTGGCCGCGCGCTGGCTCGCCGGGCCGGAGCAGGAGCGGGCCCAGGGCATGGTGGACAAGCTGCTGCGGTGGCTGGCCAAGAACCCGCGCCGGCTGCTCGCCATCGAGCATGAGTTCACCGTGCGGCTCGATGATCCGAGCCGGCCGATCCAGCTCACCGGGCGGGTCGACCGGCTGGAGGTCGACGAGCGGGGCCGGCTGGTCGTCATCGACCTCAAGACCGGCAAGAGCACCACCGTGTCCGCCAGTGACGTCGAGGAGCATGCCCAGCTTGCCGGCTATCAGGCCGCCGTCGATGCCGGGGCGTTCGAGGAGTTCGGCGACCAGAGCGGTGGCGCCGCCCTGGTGCAGCTCGGACCGACCAAGGAGGCCCGCGAGCAGATGCAGCTTCCGCTGGCCGAGGCCACCGATCCGAACTGGGCGTACGCGATGGTTCGCCGCACCGCCGATACCATGGCCGCGGCCACCTTCTCGGCCGTCGCCAACAACAAGTGCCGGGTGTGCCCGGTCCGGACGAGCTGCCCGATCTCGGGTCAGGGTCGGCAGGTCGTTGAACCGTGACTCAGCCCAGCCTCTTCACCGACACCCCCGCACGTCCGCGCCGGCGGGCCGACGCCGGGCCCCGCTACACCCCGGTTGAGCTGGCTAAACTGCTGCGGCTGCATGCGCCGACGCCGGAGCAGGCCGCGATCATCGCGGCGCCGGTCGATCCGGTTCTGGTGGTTGCCGGGGCCGGCTCCGGCAAGACCGAGACGATGGCCTCGCGGGTGGTCTGGCTGGTCGCCAACGGGTACGCCCACCCGGACGAGATCCTCGGCCTCACCTTCACCCGCAAGGCCGCCGGCGAGCTGGCGCACCGGGTGCGGACCCGGCTCGGCCAGCTGGTCCGGCGGCTCGGCCAGCAGGACGCCCTGGCCGGTGAGCCGACCATCTCGACCTACCACTCGTACGCGGCCCGGGTGGTCACCGAGCACGGCCTGCGCGCCGGGTATGAGCCGTCGGCCCGGCTGCTCACCGAGGCGGCCCGCTGGCAGATCGTGGATTCGCTGGTGCGGTCGTACACGGGGGAGATGACCGGGCTCAACCGCGCGCCCGGCACGGTCACCGACGATGTGCTGGCCCTCTCCGGCGAGCTGGCCGAGCACCTGGTCACCCCGGACGAGCTGTCGGCGTGGACCGGCCGGTTCTTCGCCGACGTGCAGTCGTGGCCCGGCCGGGTCTACAAGGACGTCAGCGACATGTTGCTGCGCCAGCGCCACCGGCTCACCCTGCTGCCCCTGGTTCGCCTCTATGACCAGCGCAAACTCGACATCGAGGCGATGGACTTCGGCGACCAGATGGCCCGCGCGGCCCGGGTCGCCCGCGATCATCCCGAGGTCGGCGCGAGCGAGCGGGGCCGGTTCAAGATCGTGCTGCTGGACGAGTATCAGGACACCAGCCACGCCCAGGTGGTGCTGCTCAACGCGCTGTTCGGCGGCGGCCACCCGGTTACCGCGGTCGGCGACCCGTGCCAGTCGATCTACGGCTGGCGGGGCGCTTCGGCCGGCACCTTGGACCGGTTCCCCAGCGAGTTCACCGGTCCGGGCGGCCGGGAGGCCTGGGTGCTCAACCTGTCCCGGAGCTGGCGCAACCGGCCGGAGATCCTGCAGGTCGCGAACGCGCTCTCCGCCCCGCTGCGGGCCGCCGGCGCCCGGGTCGCCGAGCTGATCCCCGCGCAGCGGGTGGCCGAGCGGGTGGGCGGGCGCACGGTCGCGTGCGCGCTGCTGCCCACGTACGCGGATGAGGCCGGCTGGATCGCCGACGCCATGCTGACCGCCTGGCGGGCCGCGGCCCGGCTGCCGGATGCGCTGCCGGGCGACATTCCGCTGGAGAAGCGCCCGACCAGCGCGGTGCTGGTCCGGGTCCGGAGCCAGATCTCGGCGATCGAGGAGGCGCTGCGGGCGCGCGGCCTGCCGGTCGAGGTGGTCGGCCTGGGTGGCCTGCTGGACACCCCGGAGGTACGCGACGTTGTCTGCACGCTGCGGGTGCTGGCCGACCCGACGGACGGTGCGGCCCTGCTGCGGCTGCTGACCGGGGCCCGCTGGCGGATCGGCCCGCGTGATCTCGTCGCGCTGCATCGCCGGGCCCGGGCGATCGCCGCTGCCCGGGTGTCCGCGACGACCGGGGACGAGCCCGAGGACATCGTCGCGGACCGGCTCGACGACGCCACCCTGGTCGAGGCGATGGCGGATCTCGGCGCGCCGCAGCAGTATTCGCAGGAGGGGTACGCGCGGCTGCGGACGTACGGAAGGGAACTGGCCGAGCTGCGGCACCGCCTGGACCAACCGCTGCCCGACCTGGTCGCGGACATCGAACGCACGGTCGGGCTGGACGTCGAGGTGGCCGTCCGCGGCTGGGGCGCGGGCGATGCGGGCCTGGCCCGCGGCCACCTGGACGCCCTGGGCGACGTGGCGGCCCGGTATGCGGGCGACACGGACGGCGGGACGCTCGCCGGTTTCCTGGCCTTCCTGGCCGCGGCCGAGGAGGAGGAACGTGGCCTCACCCCGGGTCAGGTGGACGTGGTCGAGGGCGCGGTGCAGGTGCTGACCACGCACGCGGCCAAGGGCCTGGAGTGGGACGTGGTGTCGGTCGCGGGCCTGACCAAGGGCGTGTGGCCGGGGATGACCCGGGGCTCGGACCACTACCTGATGGGCATCGGGGTGCTGCCGTTCCCGCTGCGCGGCGACTCCGACGGCCTGCCGGTCCTCGATCTGTCCGAGGCGCAGGACCAGAAGGACGTGGCCGGGGCGGTGACGGCGTTCGGCAAGGCGTGGCGGGAGCACGACGAGCGCGAGGAGCGCCGGCTGGCTTATGTGGCGGTGACCCGGCCGCGGCGGCTGCTGCTCTGTTCCGGCTACTGGTGGGGCGACGGGGTGAAGAAGGCCCGCGGCCCGTCGGTGTTCCTGAACGAGATCCGGGCGACCTGCCTCGACGGCGCGGGAGTGGTCGAGGTGTGGACCCCGGAGCCGGCGGGTGACGCGACCAACCCGAGCGCGGAGCAGGTGGCGACGGCGGAGTGGCCGTCGGACCCGCTGGGAGCACGCCGGCCGGCGATGGCTGCCGCGGCGGACCTGATCCGGCGGATGATGGTGAGCCCGGATCCGGCGGCGGCCGCGGCCTTCGTCGAGCTGGCGGCCGCCGACCCCGAGGTGGCGTCCCGGGCCGGCCTGGCCGCCGACCTGGTCGGCATCCCCGCCGGCGGCGACCCCGTGCCCGACCGAAGCCCGCCACCCGCAGCCCCGGAACGCCGCCCGGAAGAGGAGGCCGGCGAGGGCGATCCCGATGTCGCGCGGTGGCGGCGGGAGGCGACGATTCTGCTCGCGGAGCGGGACGAGCGCGCCCGTCACGACGGACCCCTGGAGGTGGCGCTGCCGGCGCACATCTCCGTCTCGCAGCTTGTCGTCCTGCGCCGTGATCCACAGGCGCTGGCGCGGTCCTTGCGGCGGCCGTTGCCGCAGCGGCCCGCGCCCTACGCCCGGCGTGGCACGGCGTTCCACGCATGGCTGGAGCAGCGGTACGGCTCGGTGCGACTGCTGGACGTGGACGAGCTACCCGGCGCGGCGGACGACGACGCGGCCGCCGACGAGGAACTGGTCGCGCTGCAGGAGGCATTCCTGGCGGGTGAGTGGGCCGACCGGGTGCCGATCGAGGTCGAGGTGCCGTTCGCGACCACCATCGCCGGTGTGGTGGTGCGCGGGCGGATGGACGCCATCTTCGCCGATCCGGGGGGCCGGTTCGATGTCATCGACTGGAAGACCGGCCGGCGGCCCGCCGATGCGGATGCCACCGCCGCGGCGGTGCAGCTTGCGGCGTACCGGGTGGCCTGGGCGGCCCTGGCCGAGGTGCCGGTGTCGCGGGTCCGGGCCGGCTTCCACTACGTCCGCGACGGGGGGACGGTCCGCCCGGCGGACCTGCTGGACGCCGAAGGGCTGGCCGCCCTGATCACCGCGGTCCCCGAGCCCGGTCGCCGGCCCTGACCTGCGGATTTAGGTGGTGGCGGCGGCCAGGAGGTGCAGCAGGGCGGCCGCGTACGCCGCCTCCGGCGTGGGCGCGGCGAACGTACGGTCGGCACCCAGCAGGGTGAGGTCCACCGCCCAGCCCGGCTCCGCGCGGCGCAGGGCCCGCAGCGTCCCACCCAGCAGCTCCCGGAGCTGGTCCTCGCGGGGCAACCACAGGGCCTCGTCCAGCTCGACGTCGTCCATCGCCCACTCCGTGGTGCCGTTGAAACCGATCACCCGGCCTTCCGGCACCGCGTACACCTCGATGGTCATTTGACTGAGCACGAACACGTCCTCGTCCAGGTCGCGGTCGGGGATCGCGAAGTGGTCGCCGGGCCCCGGTTTCCAGATCAGGCCGGCGGTTTTGAGCTCCAGTGCCAGTTGCACGCCGATCACCAGCGGGGCCCCTTCCTCGTGCTAGGCTCCATCGCGTTGTCAGTTTGGTTCCCAAGTACCTAGGAGCGCCTGTGGGGATTCTGCCCCAGGCGCTCTTTGTCGTAACCCGGGTTTCTCCGGTACGGGCGATCAGTACGGCGACACGAGTCCCGCGAAGTGCGGGTCTTACTACCTCGTTCCTGGCCATAATGGACGGGAACGATCGACCGTCGAGGAGACGAGCATGGTTACCGGCGTAGTGAAGTGGTTTAACGCGGACAAGGGCTTCGGGTTCATCACCCCGGACGACGGCGGTGCCGACGTCTTCGCCCACTTCTCCGCCATCCAGACTTCCGGCTACCGCAGCCTGGACGAGAACCAGCGGGTTGAGTTCGAGGTGACCCAGGGCCAGAAGGGCCCGCAGGCCGCGAACATCCGCCCGCTCTGATCTCAGCCTCGCGCTGATCGCCGGCGCCGGCCCCCTTGCGGGACCGGCGCCGGTGACGTTTCAGCCGCGCAGCGCGGCTCGTTGTTCTCTCAGGCCCCGGCCGGGGCGGCGTCGCCGATCGCCTCCGGCCGCGGTGCCGTGCCACCCAGATGGGCCGGCAGCCACCACGTGTCGTCCGGCCCGGCCGGCTTGTCCGGATATTCCCGCTGCGCCGCATCCAGCAGCACGCTCAGCCGCTGCCGCAGGACGAGCGTCGTCGCCTCCGCGGTGGCGCCGATCGCCGCCCGGATCGGCTCGCCGATCTTGATGATGACCGGCACGTGCCGCTTGGCCAGCTCTTTCTTGTGGCCCTTGGTCCAGAGCCGGTGCGGCCCCCAGACCGCCATCGGGATCAGCGGCACCCCGGCCGCCTCCGCCAGCCGGGCGGCGCCCGACTTCAGCGCCTTCACGGTGAAGGACTCGCTGATCGTCGCCTCCGGGAAGACGCCGACCACCTCGCCCTCCTTCAGCGCCGTCTCGGCCTCGTGGAAGGCCGCGTTGCCCGCCTTGCGATCCACCGGAATGTGGTGCATGCCGCGCATCAGCGGTCCGCTGACCTTATGGGTGAAGACCGACTTCTTCGCCATGAACCGGACCAGTCGCTTGGCCGGCTGGGTGCCGAGGCCGCAGAAGATGAAATCGAGGTAACTGACGTGATTGCTCGCCAGCACGGCTCCACCCGTGGCGGGGATGTGCTCCGCGCCTTCGATCTGAATCCGCAGGTCAAGGACGCGGAACATCGTCTTGGCGAGGCCGACGACGGGGGGATAAACGATTTCCATCCGATTACGGTACCGGGGTTGGGTGAACCTCGCCTGTGCGCGATGCAACCGATTGGGCCTCAGCGGCGTCTTACACATGACTGCGCTGGATCCCGGGAGGGGTCTGGCTTCACTGGGGAGGCTTTCGCATGCAGACCGTGTCCGCCCGCCGGGAGCTGGGCATCGTGCTTGCGCTCGCCGTCTTCGGGCTCGCTCTGGTGCTCGTGGTCGCCTTCGCCCCCTGGTATGGCCCAGCCGGGTCCGGCGGCGCCGGTGCCTCGGTGATCCAGACCTATCCGCCGGAGACCGGCACCGCGCTCGGCCGGTGACCCATGACGCGCCCCGGTGGTGTTCACTTGGGTGATGTCCGACAGCCCGCAGCCCCCTGCCGCCTGGTCGCGGCCCGGCGGCGCGTGGGGCTCGGGCACGGTCACCGCGCCGGGCGTGCCCCCGCTGGTGCCGCCGCCCGCCCCGCCGGAGCCGCCGCCCGTCGCTGACGGACCGCAGCGTCGCCGCCGGCAGATGTTGATCTTCGGTGGCGTCGCCGGGGCGATCCTCGTGGTCGGCCTGGTGGTGCTTCTCATCGTCGGCCTGAGCTCGGAGGGCAACCCGTTCGGCGGCCAGGCCGCCGCACCGGCCGATCTGCGGCCGCCGCTGGCGCAGATGTGCCCGGCGCCGACCGTCGCCCCCAGCGCGGATCCGACCGGGCGGCCCAGCGCCGCCCCACCGGCCGCCGCGGGCGAGCGGACCACCGACCCCGAGGCGGGCATCTCCTACAAGAAGTACGCCGCACCCTGGCTCCCGTGGAACACGACCTGGCGGGCCGGCACGCTCGGAGTGCCCTACCGGGTCGGCCAGCACTTCGTGACGGAGCAGTACATCGGCGGCACCTACCATGCCTCGATCCTGTCGGCGGCGGTGCCGGCGGCCGACAACGACGCGGTGATCGCCGACCTCAAGTGCGTGGGCCGGCAGGTCGCCGCGGACGTGCGCGCGGAGTATTACCCGCAGCCGAACACAGTGGAGCCGTTGCGGGACGAGATGACCACGCTCGGCGGGCGGCCGGCCTGGGTCAGCGAGTTCCGGCTGCACTTCAAGGCCGCCGGGCTGACCGCCACCGACGAGCTCTCGGCGGTGGCGATCATCGACGTCGGCAAGCCGACCGCGGCGGTGCTGTACGTCTCGATCCCCGGCACCCACAAGCAGTTCGACTACGTGATCGACGAGGTGCTGGAGTCGGTCCGGCCGATCTGACCCGCTAGCTTCCGGTCAGGCCCCAGCGCTTGCGCAGCGCGTTGTCGGCGGCGTTGAAGAGCATGTCGATCAGGATGCCGATCACCAGCACCACGATGATGAACGAGATGACCAGGCTGGACTCGCTGAGGTCGCGGGCCTGCTGCATCCGTACGCCGATGGAGAGCGCGCCCGGCACGATCACCAGCAGCTCGCCGGCCATCAGGCTGCGCCAGGAGAACGCCCAGCCCTGTTTGAGGCCGGAGATGAACGACGGCAGCGACGCGGGCAGGATCAGATAGCGGTATCTGGCGAGGCCCTTCATGCCGAGCACCTGGCCGACCCGCAGCCAGGTCCGCGGCACGTAGTCGATGCCGCTGATCAGGCCGTTCGCCACCGACGGGGCGGCGCCGATGACGACCACGAACATGATGGCGCTCTCGCTGATCTGGAACAGCAGGATGGCCAGCGGGAACCACATGATCGACGGCATCGTCTGCAGGCCGGTGATCAGCGAGCCGATGGCGGCGCGCAGCGGGGCGAACCGGGAGACCGCGGCGCCGATGGCCGTGCCGATCAGCACCGCCAGCGCGAAGCCGGTGATCGCCCGGAGCATGGTCAGGCGGACGCCGTCCCAGAAGTCGCCGGTGGTGATCAGGGTGCCCAGGTCGCCGAAGACGGTGGCCGGGCCGGGCAGCACGTACTCGGGCTTCCACTGCGCCCAGACCACGATCTGCCACGCCAGGATGACGATCGCGATGGCCAGCAGCTTGGGCCAGGCGCTGCGCCAGATCCGGCCGCCGAGGGCCGCCTTGCTGCGCTTGGGGCCGAGTTCGAGCGCGTCGAGACCGGTGATCCGGTCCGCGGCGGCGGCGTCGGCCGCGGTGCGGTTGTCGGGGGCCGTGGGAACCTCAGCTTGCATGGCGGGCGACCTCCGCGCGGAGCCGGTCGGTGATCTCGGCGGCCTGGCCGGAGACCTCGGGGGAGTCGATGCGCCGGGGGCGCTCGTGGGTGATCTTGAAGTCCTCGATGACCCGGCCCGGGCGGCTGCTGAGCAGCACGACCCGGTCGCCGAGGCGGACGGCCTCGCGCACGTTGTGGGTCACGAAAATGACCGTCAGCTCCTGCTCACGCCAGATCCGCTCCAGCTCGTCGTGCAGGATGTCGCGGGTCATCGCGTCCAGGGCGCCGAACGGCTCGTCCATCAGCAGGACGTCGGCGTTCTGGGCCAGGGACCGGGCGAGCGCGACGCGCTGGCGCATGCCGCCGGAGAGCTCGTGCGGGCGCTTGTGGCCGAAGCCCTTGAGCCGGACCACTTCGAGCAGTTCCTCGGCGCGCTGCCGGCGCTCGGCGCGGCCGATGCCGCCCAGGCGCATGGGCAGCTCCACGTTGCCCAGCACGGACAGCCACGGGAACAGGGCTGCCTCCTGGAACATCAGGGAGACGTGCCGGCCGCCGATGTCGAGGGTGCCGCCGCTGATCTTGTCCAGGCCGGCGACGAGCGAGAGCAGCGTGCTCTTGCCGCAGCCGGACGCGCCCAGCAGACAGACGAATTCACCCTTCGCCACGGTCAGGGAGACCCGGTCGAGGGCGAGCAGGGCGTTGCTGCCGGAGCCGTACTGCTTGGAGACGCTGTCGAGGCGGACGACCGCGTCCCGGTCGGTCCGGATGTCCGTGGCTTGGAGAATGCTCATGGGAACTCCCAGGTGGAGCCGGCCGGGCCCGCGTCGGCGGACCCGGCCGGAGGTGGATCAGGAGGCTGCGGCGTCACTGACCGCGGGCTGGCCGTCGGCCTTGAGCAACTCGTTGAGCGGGCCGAGGTCGTAGATGCCCTTGAGGTCGACCGGCTTGAGCAGGCCGACATCCTGGGCGTGCTGCGCGCTGGTGTAGAGCGACGAGGCGATCGGGTCGTTCGTGAACGTCAGGTTCTTGAACGCCGAGGCCAGGATCTCGTCCTTGAGCGGCTTGCCGGACAGGGCGGCGAGCTGCTCGTTGGCGGCCTTCTGGGCGCCGGCGTTGTCGGTCGCGATGAGCTTCTCCGCGGCGAGGTGGCCCTGCAGCAGCTTCTTGACCGTCTCCGGGTACTTCTTCAGGAACTCCTGCTTGACGATCAGGTGGGTGGTCACGAACTGACCGTTCGGCCACAGGTCCTTCTCGTTGACCAGCAGCTTGCCCTTGGACTCGATGATCAGCCGGCTCAGGTTGGGCTCGGGCACCCAGGCGCCGTCGATCGCGCCCTGCGCGAAGGCCTGCAGGGCCGTCGCGTTGTCCTGCGGCAGCACCGAGACGTCGCCGCCGCCCTGCTGGTCGGCGTTGAGGCCGTTCGACTTCAGCCAGGCGCGCAGCGCGACGTCCTGGGTGTTGCCGAGCTGCGGGGTAGCGATCTTCTTGCCCTTGAGGTCGGCCGGGGCGTTGATGCCCGCCTTGACCACCAGGCCGGCGCCGCCGGACGTGCTGCCCGCGATGATCTTGATCGCGGTGCCCTTGGAGGTGGCCCAGGCGTTGATCGCCGGGTTCGGGCCGATGTAGGTGGCGTCGATCGCACCGGAGAACAGCGCCTCGATCGCGGCCGGGCCGGCGTTGAAGGTCTTGGGTTCCAGCTTGGTGGTGCCCAGCGCCTGCTGGAACAGGCCGTTCTTCACCCCGATCAGGGCCGGCGCGTGGGTGATGTTCGGGAAGTAACCGAGTCGGAGCGCGCTCGCCTCGCCACCGGCGGCGGCCTCGTCGTCGCCTCCGCATGCCGAGAGGGCGGTGGTGGCCAGGACCGCGGCGGCGGTGAGGGCAAGCACGCGGAGAGTGCGGGAGCTCATGCTCACTCCTAATTCTTGGAATTCGTGGAAACGGTGAGTTCGGCGAGTGTGCGGTGGTTCACGACGCCCTCGATGGCTTCCTCCACCGCGAGCCAGACGTCCTTGAGCCCGGTGGCGACACCGTGGTAGGTCGTGGTCGTGGTGGGCAGGCCGCGGACCGTGGTGAGGGCGCCGCCGACTGCGCGGACCACGTCACCGACTGTGACCTCCTCGGCCGGGCGGGCCAGGGAGTATCCGCCGTCGACGCCGCGGTGGCTGTGCAGCAGGCCGGCGCGGCGCAGGTCGAGCAGGATGCCCTGGAGAAAGCTGAGGGGAATGTCCTGGGCCGCGGCCAAGGCGGCGGCCTTGACCAGGTGCGGGTGGTCGGCGGTGACCGCCAGCATGGCCCGGACGGCGTAGTCGGTGCGTGCCGAGACGTACACGTCGCATGTCCTCTCGGTCCGGTAGATCGCATACTCTGCTTTCTCTATCTGATGGATGGGAATAGTGGATGAAGTAGGTGAGGCTCGTCAAGCCCGATCCGGATGGTGAGAAGTGCGGCGGCGGGTATCGTGACCGGCCGTGGGCACCCAGGGAACGACGCCGATCCGGATCGGGCTGCACGAGGTGGCGGGCCTGCGCTGGCCGCAACAGGCGCTGACCGGCGACGGCGGGCGGGAGACGGCCGCGGTGCCGCTGCCGCGGCTGCCCTGGTCAAGGGCCGCGATCGAGGTGCCGATGGGCGCGAGTGCGGCGCGCTCCGTCGAGCGGGTGACCCGGCTCCGCAAGATCTTCGGGTACGGCGTAGCGCCGACGGTGATCCTGCTCTTCGTGGTCGCCGACGTGCTGCTGCTCTGGGGTCGCTTCGGTGACCTGAACCCGCCCGCGATGATCTTCGCGGTGCTGGGGGTGGCCGGCGTGGCGCTGATCCTGGGCGGGCTGGTGCCCGACGCGGTCGCCCGGGCGACCGGTGCGCCGTACGTGGCGCGTGACCACCTGCGCTTCCCGAAGGCGCGCCCGGAGGTGGTGGCTCAGCTGGTCAAGCTGAACCCGAAGGTGACGATCGAGGGCGCGCCGGCCGGACGGTAGCGCCGGCTACTCGCCCGTGAGCGTCCAGACCTCGGCCGCTTCGAGCAGGGCCTTCACGCTGATCGCGTCGGCCTCGGACTGCCGCAACACCCGGGCCGGCACGTATCCGGTCGGGTCCATCTCGCGCAGCCAGGCCGGCGCCAGCGCGCTCTGGTTGGCACTGGAGAAGACGCTGACCAGCTCGGCCGCGGCGGCCAGCCGGCGCCGGACCTGCCGGTCCGGTCCGCGCTCGGCGGCGAGCCAGGACTCGAACTCCGCGACCGTCGCGGCACCGGCGACGTACGCCGTCAGCTCGGCACCCAGCGCGGTGACACACAGCGCGGCATCGTCCTGGACGGAGGCGTGGACGGAGCTACGCCCGACTCGTTCCACAACCGTGGCAGTCATACCGGAAACGCTAGCGCGGCGGCGCTAAGACCGCGACCTCCGAAGGGGCAACCGTGCTCATGGCCGCAGAAACAGCTCGGTGACCCGGGCGGCCAGCAGGTCCAGCACCGGGCGCCCATCCTCGATCGCCGCGACGAACGCGGCCCACGAGTCCAGCGGGAAGTCCTCGGTCTCCGGCCCCGGCTCGTGGTTGAGGTAGCCGGGCAGCAGCAGGGCGTTGTGGAACAGCCACGACACATAGCCGCCCTCCAGGTCCCACCCCGGCAGCTCCCGGGTCCGGTGCAGGTGCCGGCTCAGCTCCTCCTCCGACGACCAGCGCAGCATCTGCGCGTCGTGCTTCAGGCTCTTGATGTACGGGTTGTACAGATGCCCCGGACCGAGCCCGAACGTCTGGCGCCACTGCGCCCACAGGATCGCCTCGTCGCGCCCGCCCAGCGTCATCACGTCGTTGGTCGCGCTCTCCAGCAACATGCTGTTCAGGTACGGCCACAGCGTCAGCGGCGTCAGCAGCCGGTTCGCGTCCGTCCGCAGCACCGACTGCACGATCGACCATGCGTTCTTCTCCAACTCGTCCCACGACGTCAGGTTCGGCACCGCCTTGACCGCCGCCAGCAGGCTGTACAGCGACGGGTTGTGCTCGCCGTAGAAGGTGCGCGCCACCGACCAGGGGTCCGTGGGGCGCAGCAGCGACTCCGGCGAGGTGTCCGCCGGCTGCCGCTGCACCTGCTCAAGGAATTCCGACAGGCTGACGAACTCCCGGACCGCGCCGTGCCCGGTGTGGTCGATCCAGCGTTCCAGGTCGGCCCGGAACGCGGCGGTGGCGTCGATGTCCCGCGAGCCCACGTCGTCGATGCAGACCCGCACCTCTACGCCGAGCCGGGCCAGCGCGCCGGCCGCGAACGCCTGCACCATGTGGATCACCGAGGCGCGCGAGCGCAGCCGCACCGGCCAGAGCAGCCGGATCGGGCCGACGGAGGCGCGCTGCTGGTTGACCCAGCCGAACCGGCGTTCGAGCTGGAGCAGCAGGCCCGGCACGTCCCGCGGCGGCTGGGTGCCCGGCTGGGAGACGAGCTGGCGCTCCCAGCCGTGGTGCCGGACCCGGTGCCGCAGCCCGGTCTCCCGCGGCGGCACCGGGACCTGCACGCGTTCGGCCAGGGCCGGGAAGAGCCGCTCGGAGTCGACGCCGGGGAAGCACTCGACCGGCACGCCGGTCGCCTCGCGCAGGCGCTCGGCGGTGCTCAGCGCGGTGGCCGCGTCGGGGTCGTTCAGGGCCCAGAGCACGCGTACGGGCCGGGTGCGGGCCGCCGCGGCGATGGCGGCGGTCAGCGTGCCGGCCCAGTCGCTGGTGCCGATCACGCAGACGGTGTCGCCGCCGATCAGGTCGGCGGTCGCCGCGATCAGCAGCTTGTTCTCCACGATCCGGGCCGGGTCGTGCAGCAGCTGCGGCCCGCGTAGGTGCAGCGTCGGGCGCCAGAAGCCGTGCAGGTGGAAGACCCGGACGGCGCCGTCCGTGCTGCCGGAGCTGCCGGCCGCGCCGCGGGTGTCCATCGGCAGGCTGACCGCCCGGCCGCGCGCCGAACGGATCGCGATCTCCAGCAGCGGGTCGAAGTTCGTGGTCAGCACCCGGTGGTCGAACGCCTCCGGGACCTGCGCGAGCAGGTGACCGAGCGCCTGCACGCCGCGGGGCAGCTGCCACGAGAAGCGATCGTTCTCCACGCCCTCGCCGACGCCGCGTTCGAGCCGCTGGCCCAGGCCATGGGTGGCCAGCGGGGACTCCATCGGGTCCGGCGCCGCGTACGCCTTCAGCACGGCCTGCTGCGCGATCACGTCGAACGCGCCCGCGGACACCCAGTCGGTGAAGACGCGCCGGTAGGCGCGGTACGCGTCGATCGGGCGCGCACCGATCAGTTCCGCGCGCGCCTGCTCCAGCGCCCGCTCCAGGGCGCCGTCGTCGTTGCGGCCGGCGGCGAAGCTGTCGGCGATCTCCAGCACCCCCTGCACCCGCGGGATGACCGTGGCTGTCACGCCGGAACCGAGCACCAGGGTGATCTGGTCGACGTCCCGCAGCCCCGTGGTCAGCCTGTCCAGCAGCAGCGTCTCGCCCGCGCTGAGCCCCTCCGCCGGATCGGTCACGTCGCTCACCGGACCGCCTGCAGGGACTGCCACAGCTCGCCGGGCCGCTCGGTGAAGACCTGCCGGGCGGTGTGCCGGCTGGCGATCAGCGCGCCCCGGTCCAGGAACTCCTCCAGCTCGCCGGCGCGCCAGCCCAGATAGCCGACGAAGACGCGCATCGTGTCGACCGTACCGGTGAGCTCCTCGGGCATGGCAGACAGCGCGAGCGTGCCGAGCCGGTCGCGGACCGGCGTGAAGCGCAGCGGCTTGGCCGCGCCGGCCCGCAGCAGGGTCACCACGATGTAGCCGTCGCGGGCCACCGGGCCGCCGTGGAACAGCATCGCGGGATTGCGCAGCAGCGGCCGCCAGGCGTCCGGGAACTCCTCCGGGATGTCACCGTCGGGCCGGGTGATGCACACGCCGAGCGCGCCCGTCTGGTTGTGCCGCAGCACCAGGATCGCGCGCTGGCCGAGGTCCTCGTCGACGAACCAGGGCGCGGCGTAGAGCACGCTGCCGGCCAGGTTGTGCCGCGGCGCCGCCGGATTGTGCACCAGGGATATCTCGGCGCCGGAGTCACGGGCCCGCAGCTCGGGCCGCTCGAAGCCGCGGCGCAGCATCGCCCGGCGCACCGTACGCCAGATGGTGTGGACGGTCAGGGTGGGCGGCGTCGCCTCCGGCGGCGGCGGTCGCAGCCCGTCGCGCAGCAGCCGGATCAGCTCGCCGGTGAAGGCGGTGTGCAGCTCGCCGCGCGGCGCCATCGCCGGCCGGTTGGCGGGCGCCGAGACCAGCAGGCAGGTGCCCTCGGTCTCGGCCTTGTCGGCGACCGCGTCGGTGCCGCTGCCGTCCCCGCCGAGCTCGGACCCGGCCCGGCCCGAGTAGCAGCAGTCGAGGATGACCACCCGGCGGCGGGCCCGGGTGTCGGCGACGGCCCGGCGGATCCAGTCGTACGGGACGCCGCGCTCGTACGGCACCTCGGGGTCACAGCCGGGCAGCCCGAGGATGAGGTTGCCGTCGTCCGCGTCCACCAGCCCGTGCCCGGCGAAGTAGACCAGCAGCATCCCGTCGGTGCCGGCGGCCGCCGCGGCCCGCCGGATCGCCCGGCTCACCTCGGCCGGGGACTCCGGGTCGAGCAGCACATGGCAGTTGTCCGCCGGCACTCCCCAGAGATCCTCGTGCTGGAAGAGATCGCGCAGGTCCGTCACGTTGCGCCGGGCGGCGGGCAGCTCGAAGAGCCGCCGGTAGGCCGAGACCCCGATCAGAACGACCTGGGCCAGTGCCGGGTCTGTGACGTCAACCATGGATCTACTTCTGCTCGCGCTGCTCGAGCTCGGTCAGCGCGGCGGCCAGGGCCTCGTGGCCGGCCGCCTCGATCCGGGTGACCGCGCCGTCCGCGGCGGTGTGGGTGATCGTCACCGTGGGCGCGGGCCGGCGCGCGTCCCGCCAGCTGGCCACGGCGAGCGCGAGCTGACCGGCGGACAGCCCGCTGCCGATGATCAGGGTCAGCACGTCGAGCAGCGTGCCCATCGTCTCGGGATCGTCGCTCGCCGCCCGGGCCAGCTCGCCGTCGACGCGGACCGCCTGCTCCTGCCGCAACCAGCGATGCAGCGACTCGGCGTCGGCGGTCGAGTCGCACTCCAGGCGCAGCCGAACCGGCACTGGTTCTCTCCCGTCGTGGTGATGGATCGGACGCGACAGGATATCGAAGCATTTACCTCACGTCACGGACTCACTACGCGAAAGCTAGCACCGCCGATCGAGGACGCCGGACCACGGATCCGACACGCACCGCTCCGGGGGGTTAGATTCTCTGGTGTGGCGCGCAAAATGAAGATTCCCGCGACGAAATATCCGGTGGAACGCTTCACCCTCGACAACGGTCTGCGGGTGGTCCTCACGCCGGACCGCAGCGCTCCGGTCGTCGGTGTGGCGGTCGTCTACGACGTCGGCATCCGCTCCGAACCGGAGGGACGCACGGGCTTCGCCCATCTCTTCGAGCACCTGATGTTCCAGGGCTCGGAGAATCTGGAGAAGCTCGCGCACTTCCGGCACGTGCAGGGCGCCGGCGGCAGCTTCAACGGTTCGACCCATCTGGACTACACCGACTACTTCGAGGTGCTGCCGTCCGGCGCCCTCGAACGGGCGCTGTTCCTGGAGGCCGACCGCATGCGCGGCCCGCGCCTGACCGAGGAAAACCTGCGCAACCAGGTCGACGTGGTCAAGGAAGAGATCCGGGTCAACGTCCTCAACCGGCCGTACGGCGGTTTCCCGTGGCTGCGGCTGCCGCCGGTGATGTTCTCCACGTTCGCCAACGCGCACGACGGCTACGGCTCGTTCGGCGACCTGGACCACGCGACCGTGGCCGACGCCGAGGAGTTCTTCGACAAGTACTACGCGAGCGGCAACGCGGTGCTGGCGGTCGCCGGTGACTTCGACGTGGCCCAGGCGACCGTCCTCATCGAGCGGCACTTCGGTGACGTGCCGGCGCGGGGCAAGCCGAAGCTGCCCGACTTCGCCGAGCCGGACATCGACGCCGAGCGGCGGGAGGCGTACACCGACCGGCTCGCCCCGCTGCCCGCGGTGGCCAGCGGCTGGCGGCTGCCGGACCCGATCGGCGCGTTCGACGCCTACCTGCCGTACGTGGTGCTCGCCGAGGTGCTGACCGACGGCGACGCGTCCCGGCTGGTCGAGCGGCTGGTGCAGCGCGACCGCACGGTCACCAGCGTCGGCGGCTACATCGGCTTCATGGGCGACGAATACCAGGTCCGCAACCCCACCGCGATGCTGCTGCAGGCGCACATGCCGCCGGGCGGCGACGCGGACAAGGTGCTGCGCACCATCGACGAGGAGCTGGACCGGCTCGCCACCGGCGGCATGGCACCGGGCGAGCTGGCCCGCACCCAGGCCCGGATGGCCACCCACCTGCTGCGCGACACCGACGCCGTGCTCGGCCGGGCGTTGCCGATGGCCGTGCTGGAGACCCAGCGCGGCCGCCCGGAGCTGCTCAACGAGCTGCCCCGGCTGGTCGGCGAGGTCACCGAGGCACAGATCGTCGCCGCCGCGGCCACCCTGCGGCCCGAGCGCCGCGCCACCATCGAGGTCATCCCGGGAGCGAACCAGTGACCGTGCGAGAACTGCCGGAGTTGCTTCCGGACACCAAGCTCAAGCTGCCCAAGCAGGCCGAGCGCAAGCTCAGCAGCGGCCTCACGGTCATCGCGATCCGGCGCCCGGCGGTGCCGCTGATCGAGATGCGCCTGCGGGTGCCGTTCGGTCGGGCGCCGCTGGCCCGCGCCACCCTGCTGTCGCAGGCGCTGTTCACCGGCACCGCGACCATGTCCAGCATCGACATCGCCGCGGAGCTGCAGGCCGTCGGTGGCGGGCTCTCGGCCGGGCTGGACCCGGACCGGCTGCTCGTCACCGGCAACTCGCTGGCGGCCGGCCTCGACCGGATGCTGGAGATCCTGGCGGCGGTGCTGACCGACCCGACGTACCCGGGCGAGGAGGTCGCCACCGAGCGCGACCGGCTCGTCGACCACATCCAGGTCGCCCAGAGCCAGCCGGCCCACCTGGCCCGGACGGCGCTGCTGCACCGGATGTACGGCCGGCACCCGTACGCGTTGCAGACGCCGGAGGCGGAGCAGGTCAAGGGCGTCCGCCCGGCGCAGTTGCGCGCCCTGCACGCCGACCGGGTCCGCCCGGACGGCGCCGTGCTGGTGCTGGTCGGCGACCTCAATCCGGAGAAGGCGATCGACGCCGCCGAGAAGTCGCTCGGCGGCTGGATCGGCCCGAGTCGCGACGGCAACGTGCCGCCGACCCCGGCGCTGGAGCCCGGCCCGCTGCTGCTGGTCGACCGGCCCGGCGCGGTGCAGTCGTCGCTGCGGATGGCCCTGCCGGCGGTGTCCCGCACGGATCCCGACTACGCGCCACTGCAGCTGGCCAACATGGTCTTCGGCGGCTACTTCTCGTCGCGCTGGGTGGAGAACATCCGCGAGGACAAGGGCTACACGTACGGCCCGCACAGCTCGATCGAGCACTTCGTCGCCGGCTCCGCGCTGGTGGTGGCGGCCGAGGTGGCCACCGAGGTGACCGGCCCGGCGATGCTGGAGACCCTGTACGAGCTGGGCCGCATCGCCAGCCTGCCGCCGGGCGAGGAGGAGCTGGAGCAGGCCCGCCGCTATGCCCTGGGCACCCTGCGCCTGGGCATGTCCACCCAGGCCGGGCTCGCCGGGCTGGCCAGCATCTACGCGAGCTTCGGCCTGCGGCTGGACTACCTCAGCGAGCACTCCCGGGCGCTGGCCGCGGCCACCCGCGAGCAGGTCACCGAGGCGGCGGCCCGCTACCTGGCGCCGTCGCAGGCGGTCACGGTCGTGCTCGGCGACGCCGACAAGGTCGAGGCACCGCTGGCGGCGCTGACCGCCGTGGAACGCGGGGCCGCGTGAGCGACTTGGTTGAACCGGCCGGCACCGGCGAGCAACCCGACGTGGGGGAGCAGCCCGGGCCGGTCGGTCCGCCGCTGGCGCGTACGAGCCTGGACCGCGCGGCGCACCACCGGCTCGACGACGACTGGCTGGCCCAGGCGTGGAAGACCGGCCTGGTGCTGATCATCGACATCGACAAGGGTGGCCGGGCGCTGGTCGCCCGGCGCCCGGACGGCACGCCGACGCTGGTGCTCGTCGGCTCGGACGAGGCTCCCGAGGGCGAGCGCCTGTTCCTCGGCGTCGACCCGGCCGGGGTGCCGATCTTCGCGATCGACGCCCCGCTGCCGGCGGCCGACGATGCCGAGGCGCGGGCCAGCACGCTGCGCGACATCGGCGACCGTCTCGACCCGCGGGATGCCGGGATCTTCACCACCGCCGCGGCGCTGGCGAACTGGCATGCCAGCCACCGCTTCTCGCCCCGCAACGGCCAGCCCACCACGGTCATCGAGGCGGGCTGGTCCCGGGTGGACGCCGACGGGCGGGCCATGTGGCCACGCACCGACCCGGCGATGATCGTGCTGGTGCACGACGGCGTGCCCGGGCCGGAGGGCCGCTGCCTGCTGGGCCACAACGCCGCGTGGCCCGAGGTCGGGGGCGTGCGCCGGTTCTCCTGCCTGGCCGGCTACGTCGAGCCGGGCGAGTCCGCGGAGGCCGCCGTCGTGCGCGAGGTCCGCGAGGAGGTCGGCGTCCGGGTCCGGTCCCTGCGGTACGAAGGCAGCCAGTCCTGGCCGTATCCGGGCTCTCTGATGCTCGGCTACACCGCGGTGGCGGACCGGGAGCAGCCGATCTCGGTCGACCCGGCGGAGATCGACGAGGCGCGCTGGTTCACCCGCGGCGACATCACGCGAATGATCGCCGGTGACTACGTAGAGCCGGAGAGCGGAGTCCGGATGAATCTACCTATGCGGTCGTCAATCGCCTTTTATCTCGTTGAGGGCTGGTTGGGTGATTTTCCCCGTTAAGGGATTCACATTGTTCGAATCAAAGATTTTTTCACGCCGACTTAGCAACCATGGGGGGACACTCCAGCGTCTGGATGAGCAGACACGGAGAAGAGGTATATAGATGTCCCTGCTTGCGGAGCAGACCTGGACGCCGATGACGGCCGAGGAGCGCGCGCAGTTCGATCGCGACGGCTTCCTGGTCATCCCGGCGGTGCTGACCGAGGACGAGGTGGCGATCGCGCGTGCCGCGATCCTGCGGTCCCAGGAGTTGGCGTCACGCGAGGGCGGCCTCGGCGCGAACGGCGCGCTGCACCAGCTTTCCGCGGTCACCAACAACCCGGAGCTGGCGTTCCTGCTGGACCACCCCAAGGCGTTCAAGTACATCTGGTCGATCCTCGGCTGGAACGTGCACGTCTACCACTCGCACGTGGATGTGCACCCGCAGATCCACGAGCGGCAGAAGGACTGGTGGCACTGGCACCAGGACGGCGGCCGGCAGAACCGTGAGCTGGAGACCGACCCGCGCCCGCGGACGTCGGTCAAGCTCGCCTACTGGCTGTCCGACGTGAGCGAGACCGGCCGGGGCAACTTCACCGTCCTGCCGGGCAGCCACCTGACCAACTGGCTGCCGGGCCCGCCGTCGCGTGGGGTCCCGTGGCCGCAGCCCGAGGGCGCGCTGCAGATCACCGCAAACCCGGGCGACCTGGTCGTCTTCGACCGGCGGCTGTGGCACGCGCGCTCGGACAACTACTCGTCGATCACGCGCGTGGGTGCCTTCTTCGGCTACACCTACCGCTGGGTGGCCGGCCGCGACGAGGTGGCAGACCTGCCGAACAGGCCCGAGTGGGCGACGTATTCGCCGGTGCAGCAGCAGCTGCTCGGCGGTGCCGGCGACGGCAGCGGCGACCACGCCTGGGGCCACTTCCCCGAGACGACCCCGCTCTACGGCGAGCTCAAGCGCCAGGGCCTGCTCGACTCGAGCGTTCCCGCGCTCATCCCGTAACGCTGATAGGGCCGGTCGCGACGCGACCGGCCCTCGCAAACATCGCGGGCTCTCCGCTAGGCGGAGATGGTGGCCAGGTGCTGCTTGACCTGCACGATGGACGGATTCGTCAGCGCGGACCCGTCCTCGAAACGCAGGGTCGGCACCGTCTGGTTGCCGCCGTTGACACCCATCACAAACTCGGCAGACGCCGGGTCCTGCTCGATGTCGATGACTTCGTACTGGATGCCCTCCCGGTCGAGCTGCGACTTGAGCCGATGGCAGTAGCCGCACCAGGACGTCGAGTACATGGTCAACATCGGTCAGGATCCCTTCGGAGACATCACACGGCGGTAAGCCATCACGTGAAACGTCGGACCGGGGTGTCATGATTCCCGGTTGTGACAGCCGAACGCGTGCTTGCCGGGCTCGACCCCGATCAGCGGAGGGCGGTGACCGCCCCCGCCGGGCCGGTCTGCATCCTCGCCGGGGCCGGCACGGGTAAGACGCGGGCCATCACCCACCGGATCGCCTACCGCACGCTCAAGGGCGAGATCAGCCCGCGGCACATCCTCGCGGTCACGTTCACCGCCCGCGCCGCCGCCGAAATGCGTGCCCGGCTCACCGCGCTCGGCGCCGGCCGGGTGCAGGCCCGCACGTTCCACGCGGCAGCGCTGCGCCAGGTCCGCTACTTCGCGCCGCGGCTGCTCGAAGGCCGGGCAATGCCCGAGCTGGTGGAAAGCAAGGGGCGGCTCGTTGCACTCGCCGCCGGGCGCACCGGGGTCAAGGTGGATCGGAACGGCGCGCGTGACCTGGCGGGCGAGATCGAGTGGGCGAAATCGTCGCTGGTCGAGCCGGGGGAATACGTCGTCGCCGCGGTCAAGGCGCTGCGCGAGCCGCCGTACGAGGCCGCGAAGGTGGCCGAGATCTTCGGCGCGTACGAGGCGCTCAAGCGCCGCCAGGGCGTGATCGACTTCGAGGACATGCTGCGCGCCGCCGTCTGGGGCATCGAGGAGCACTCCGACGTCGCCGAGCAGGTCCGCTCGCAATACCGGCACTTCGTCGTGGATGAATATCAGGACGTCAACCCGCTGCAGCAGCGGCTGCTGGAGGCCTGGCTCGGCGGCCGCGACGACCTGACCGTGGTCGGGGACGCCAGCCAGACGATCTACTCGTTCACCGGCGCCACCTCGGCATACCTGGTCGACTTCCCCCGGCAGCGCCGCGACGCGGTCGTCGTCCGCCTGGTCCGCGACTACCGCTCGACCCCGCAGGTCGTCGGCCTGGCCAACGCGGTGATCAGGCAGGCCCGCGGCACCGAGGCCAAGCTGCGGCTCGAGCTCGTCGGCCAGCGCCCGCCCGGCGCCGAGCCCGACCTCAAGATCTTCCCGGACGAGCCCGCCGAGGCCCTCGCGGTCGCCCGCCGCAGCCGCGACCTGATCGCCGCCGGCACCCCGGCCAGCGAGATCGCCGTGCTGTTCCGCACCAACGCGCAGTCGGAGGCGTACGAGAAGACCCTCGCCGAGCTGGAGGTGCCCTACGTCGTGCGGGGCGCCGAGCGCTTCTTCGAACGAGCCGAGGTGCGCAAGGCGATGATCGCGCTGCGCTCGGCCGTGCGCTCGACCCCGGGGGAGACCCCGCTGGTCCAGGCGGTCGTCGAGGCGCTCTCCGCGACCGGCTGGGCCCGCGAGCAACCCCCGCCGGGCGGGGCCCAGCGCGAGCAGTGGGAGGCCCTCGCGGCGCTGGTCGCCCTCGCCGAGGAATACGCCCGCACGCCCGACCTGCTGCCGCTGGGCGAAGCCGGGGCGATCCAGCAGGACCTGTCGCTGTCGGCGTTCTGCGAGGAGCTGGCCCGCCGAGCCGACCAACAGCACGCCCCGACGGTCGAGGGTGTGACGCTGGCCTCGCTGCACTCCGCCAAGGGCCTGGAATGGGACGCGGTGTTCCTCGTCGGGCTGGCCGAGGGGACGCTGCCGACGACGTACGCCAAAACCCCCGAGCAGCTGGAGGAGGAGCGCCGCCTGCTCTACGTGGGGGTGACCCGGGCCCGGCTGTGGCTCTGGCTGTCATACGGCCAGAGCCGGTCGCCGGGCGGCCGGGCCCGGCGCCCGTGCCGGTTCCTGCCGCAGCTCGGCCAGCGGCACACCGGGCTGGAAAAAGCAGACGTCGCGGGCGGCAGTCGGAAACCCGTCAACCGGCGCAGCACGGTGATCTCCTGCCGGATCTGCGGTGCGACGCTGATGGCCGGCGCGGACCGCAAACTGGGCCGCTGCCCGACCTGCCCGTCGGACCTCGACGAGGAGCTCTACGAGCGCCTGCTGGCATGGCGCGCGGCATCCGCGGCCGAGCAGAAAGTTCCTGCATACGTGGTGTTCACAGACGCCACGATCGTGGCGATCGCCGAACGCAAGCCGAGCACCCCGCCGGAGTTGCTGGCCATCGCCGGGATCGGCCCCCGCAAGCTGGGCCAGTACGGGCCGGCGGTCTTCGCTCTGGTAGGTGGCGAGAGCCTCGCGGAGCCCCTGTCAGAAAACTTTGGAAACTAGTCCGTTAATTCGTTTGCCCTCCCCCCGCGGGCGGGCTTAGCCTCAGTGCACACCTTGACGAGCACGGGTTAAAACCATGTTCATCAAGGACCGAAGAGCACGATTCGAGCGCAAGGCGATGGAGGAGGTGGCACCGGTGAAGCTCAACTACACGATCGAGCGACCGTCGATGCTGCTTGCTGCCGTCTGCGCTCCGTCCGCTTCGTGGCTGCCGGAATCCGCCCCAGTGGCGATCCTGGCCGCTGAGCGGGCCCCGGCTTCGCAGGCGCACCAGGTCCAGATCCAGGCCGAGCTGGTCAGGACTCTGGTCGACGTCGATGGAAGCTACGGGACCACTGGGTTCGTGGGCAGCAATGACACCTCCAAGCGCGTGACGGATGGTGCCAGCGGTGTCCCGCCTCGAGGAAGGCCGGTCTAACAAGACCAACCGGCTCACCTCGAGGCCGCGGAACCCGTAACCGGGATCCGCGGCCTACTTTTTTGCCGGCTCACCGGCCGGTGCACGACCTGTATCGCGATCCAGAAGATCGAGAAGAAGAGAGAGGTGACCGGGCTTTATGAGTCTGGCGCTGGCCCCACTCGACGTGAGCGTCGAGCTTGAGGCAAACCTGCCCTGTCGGAAGTTCGACCCGGACCTTTGGTTCTCGGACTCCCCGGCCCAGCTGGAACTGGCCAAGTCGCTCTGCGGGGACTGCCCGCTGCGCGTCGAGTGCCTCGCCGGCGCGGTCGAGCGGAACGAGCCCTGGGGTGTCTGGGGAGGCGAAATCTTTGAGCGTGGCGCCGTCGTGCCGCGCAAGCGGCCCCGCGGCCGCCCCCGCAAGGTCGACGTCGCCCGCGACGCCGAGCTCCAGGTCGAGGTCGACGAGCGGCTCGCCGCGAACGGCCTCGAGTCCCGCAACTCGGTCCGCCTCGCGGCCTGAGACCTTCACCACTCCTAGCTCACTCACTCCTAGCTGAGAAACGGAAAGCCACGTCGTGAACACGAATGGAACCTCGAAGATAAAACTCATCCACGAAGCGCTCTCACGAGCACGAATGCGTCGGCCTCAGGCCGACCACCACCCTGAGGCACACCGACCCGCCCGTCAGATCGCGATGGAGGCCCGGCACCGGGCTGCCCGTGAACTGGGTGGACGCCTCTGACAGCTGAATCCGATGGGCCCGTCCGCGCAAGCGGGCGGGCCCTTTTTCTTGCATGTGGGTGGTGTGAATTTTCGCTTGGCCGCCTGCGCCTGCATCAAGATCAAATTCTGGATGTCGTGCCTGGTTGCATGGTGCTGACCGTCGCTCCTGCCAACACCGGGCGAGGGCGGCCAATCGCCTGGCGGCTCATAAACCAATGCCACTTAGCATAAGTTGATCATGGCTGTGACCTGCGGGTTTACGACGGCCGTCGGCAGCCTCCATGCGGGCGGCCACCAACGGGGTCGGAATGTTCTCGCAGGTCAGGGAGTCGCAGCCTTTCGCAGGCGCGTTCAAGATCAACTTAAGCTAAGTGGCATTGGCTCATAAACAGCCGCCCTCACCCTGCCAGGTCCGTGCACGGAAAAACCCGACATCTCCGCCCACGGCGCTCGACCCAACCAATCCGAGAAACCCGGCAGGCAACTCGCACCGCTTGTCGACGACCCCGGATCGCCCTAAAGCCGCAAACCTGTCACCAACCGCACAGCCTCCTGCATCCCCTGGGGAGATCTTGGAGCGCGAGGGCTGGGGCGGGGGCTGGGGCGGGGGCTGGGCTGGGCTGGGGCTGGGCTGGCTGGGGCGAGGCGAGGGGCGAGGCGGGGTTGGGGCGAGGGTGGGGCTGGGCGAGGGCTGGGGTCGGGGCTGCTGACGGTGCGGCGTTAACCGCGGACGTTGGACCTTGGTGCGCAGCGGTCTGCTCCACACCCGTGCGCATCAAGGTCGCGGAGCCGCTCGGCGATATGAGGTGTTATGTGAGGTTGTGGTCCGGAGTGTGGGACGGGATGCCCAGGATGTGGTGACGGTGCCCGGTGGGCGGGATCGGGGTCCATCAGCTGGACTGCCGCCTGAGTGGGTGAGGGGTGGAGCAGGCGGAGAGTAGTCGACGAGTAGCTGGGGCTGATGGTGGGGCATGGCGGCGGTGGCCGCGGCCAGATCCATGCGGTGTCGCCGACCCGGGGCGACTGTGGTGCGGGTGGGCGCGGAGGACGACCACGCCGCCACAAGATCCAGCCGCAGCCCCGCAGCCCCGCAGCCCCGCAGCCCCGCAGCCCCGCAGCCCTGGCTCCTGGCCCTGGCCTCCGGCCCTGGCCTCCGGCCCTGACCTCTAGCCCTGGCCTCCTGCCTTGCCCTGGCCTCCTGCCTTGCCCTGGCCTCCTGCCTTGCCCTGGCCTCCGGCCCTGGCCTCCGGCCCGGACCGACCCCCGGCCCGGCCCTGGGGCGTGATCGGCTGGCGAGGTTGGTCGTGCCGAATTTCCTCGGCGTCCGGCGTCGGGTGGATCCCGGGCACTCGAACTGGTGTTGCCGAACGGCGTCGGGCCACTCCTGAACAGGACTCGGGCGAACCTCAGCGCTTCAAGGTCTGCCGGATTGCCAGCTCACCTGCAGGGGCCGGTGTCACGCGACCGGGGCGAAACCGGGCAGCCATTTTTCCAGAATTGACCGGTATGGCGCTTGCGCCTCGAGTTGGCACAGCACGCCGATCGAGCCCAGCGTTACCCGGTGGATCAGCAGGTACGACGGTGGCAGGTTGAGTTTGCGGCTGAGTTGGAAGGCCGGTGACTTCGGGCTGGACAGGCGGGTCGCCTCGCCGCGGATCCAGGCGCGGGTGAAGCGGAACTTGTCCACCGCCACCGGCTCGATCATCGGCCGGAGGAAGTTGAGCACCGCCTGGGCGTCCAGCTCGTCGTCGGGCTTGATGAAGCCCTCGTCGCGCAGGCCGTTTACCACCGCCTGGGCGTCGCCGTCCAGCGCGAGCCGGACCAGGCGGCCGATCGGCTCGGGGTGGCCGGTGGGCAGCCGGGCCACCGCGCCGAAGTCGATCACGCCGAGGCGGCCGTCGGGCAGGATCCGGAAGTTGCCCGGGTGTGGGTCGGCGTGCAGCAGGCCGGTCCGGGCGGGCGCCGAGAAGTTCAGCGTCGCCATCAGGCGGCCGGCCTCGTCGCGTTCCGCCGGGGTGCCCTCGCTGATCACCTTCGACAGCGGGGTGCCCTCGATCCATTCCGTGACCAGCACCCGGGGCGCGGAGGCGACGACCCGCGGCACGAAGATGTCCGCGTCGTCGACGTAGCCGGCGGCGAACGCCGTCTGAGCCTCCGCCTCCAGGGCGTAGTCGAGCTCCTCGGTGATCCGTTCCCGCAGCTCGGTGAGCAGCGGCTTCATGTCCATGCCGGGCTGGATGATCTTGAACATGCCGGCCAGCCGGCCGAGCTGCTTGAGATCCGCCAGCAACGCGTCGCCGGCGCCCGGATACTGCACCTTTACCGCGACGTCGAGCGTCTTCGGCTTTGCGCCCTTGCGGCTGGGCGGCAGCTTCCACACCGCCCGATGCACCTGGCCGATGCTCGCCGCGGCGGCCGGGCTGTCGTCGAACTCGGCGAACTTGTCCCGCCAGTCGGCGCCGAGCTGCTCGGCGAGCGCCTTGTGCATGCTGGCCACCGGCATCGGCGGCGCGGCCTCCTGCAGCTTGGTCAGCGCCTGCCGGTACGGCCCCGCCATCTCCTCGGGCATCGCCGCCTCGAACACCGACAGCGCCTGCCCGAACTTCATCGCCCCGCCCTTGAGCTGACCCAGCACGCTGAACAGCTGCTCGGCGGTGCGCTGCTGGATGTCGGCGGAGATGACCTCCGTCGCGATGCCCGTCACCCGCTTGCCCAGACCCAGCACGGTGCGCCCGGCGAAGCCGAGGGGCAGTGCGGCGAGCTTGGCGGTGCGGGACATTGCACGACGCGGGATGTCGGTCACCAGATCATTGTGACCGACGCCGCGCCGATCAACCGCCCTCGAGGCGCGTGATTGAGGTGGAACGCGCCAAAAGTCCGATCATTGCCCGTCGATCTTCACCACATCTCCCCAACCTGCGGTTCATTGCCGGGTCTGCCTCACCAGCGGGGTTTGTCGGGAGCACGCGCAGGCGGGGTGGGGTGGCCAGGTGCGGCGGCGGGTGCGTCCCGGCGCGGTCACCGCCACCTCGACGCCCAGGGTCTCCGGGATCTCCTCGTCCAGGTACGCCAGGGCCTCGCCGGTGATGAACGCGACGGCCGCCAGGAGCGTGGCCACACCGCATGGCTCCAAGGCGGGTGGGGCCCAATCCCAGGCCGGGGTCGGGGCCGGTGGCGGAGCTAGGGAATCGGCCTGGGCCTGGGCTGCAGCTGGGCAATCGGCCCCGGCCGGGCGTGAGGCCTGGGCTCGGGCCGAGGCGGGAACTGGGGAATCGGCCCGGGCCGGGAGCAGGGACGAGGCCTGAAGTGGGGACGACGGCGGGAGTGGGGACGACGGCGGGATCGGCGCAGGGGGCGGGAGTGACGCCGCGGGCGGGAAAGGGTCGGTTTGCCAGATGGATTCGCGGTCTGCGCGGTGCAGGGCCATGCAGTTTGGGCAGGGGCTGGTTGCCGGGAGGAGCAGTGGGCCGACCATCACGATGCCCTCGCGGATCATCGCCGTCAGGTGGGGGCGGTTTCGTTGCGCGCTGGTCACGGGCGGTGGCGTGGTCGGGTGGTCGCGGCCCAGTTGGATGACCAGTGACGCTGCTCCGCGCCGTACCGGGCGGGTTTTGGTTTCGGGGGCCGCTTGCTGGATGGCCGCCGCGACCGCGTCGGCCCGGGGTTTGCCTATGTCGGACTCGGTGAGGGGGCCGCCCGGTGTTTCTTGGCGGGTTACCGGGCCGGCGAGGTCTGGGTGGACGTGGCCGGTGCCGGCCGTTGCCAGGGCGACCGCGACGCCGGCTGCCAGGCGGCTGGGGCCGGTGACCACCACCCTGGCCGCGGCGCGGCGGCGCAGTGTGCGGGCCGGGGCCGCTCCTGCCTCGGCGAAGGCCAGCGCGGCGGCCTCCGGGGCCAGGCGGGCCGGCATCGACGCGGGGAACAGGCTCTGGGCCGGGACCACCAGGCCCGCCTCGTGCAGGGTGTCGAGCAGCATTGCCGCCTCGCCGGGGCGGATGCCGAGGGGGCCGGCCTGGGCCAGGGCGTGGCGTTCCGAGCGGGAGCCGTCGAGGAGATCCAGGAGGCGGGCCACTCGGGGCTCGGGTAGGTCGAGGAGCACCGCGCGGGCCGGGTCCACGCCCAGTTGCAGCGTGTGCGGGGTGCGCCAGATGCGGGGGAGGCCCGGCAGCAGCGTCGGCCGGGGCAGCGGCGTACGGCTCATGGCATGACAGGGTGTCATGGTTTCGGCGCGCAGCGGATTCGTTGTCCACAGGGTCGCACTGCTGGGACGCAGGGTTATCCACAGAATTCCGCGAGTTATCCACAGGCGGGCGGAGGGTGTGGGCAATTACCTAACGTGTTGGTGCGGTGACGGGTTACGGACTCGATCGGGTGAACTTGGCGGGAAAGTTGGCGGGGGCGACCGGAGTGGTCACCCCCGCCCTTGTCCCTTCGGCGCGGTCAGGCCTTCGCCTTGCCCAGGATCCGGTTGACCGTCGTGCCGCAGACTGGGCACTTGCCCTTGGCCATGTTCATGCCGGTCTTCGAGACCTCAACCGTGCCCTGGAAGTCGCGCTTCTCCTTGCACTTCACGCAGTAGCCGTTGTACGTGGTGTCGGCCACGGTTCCTCCTCGTCATGTTGTCGGCCGGATCGGCCCTATGCCTTGCTCGCGGCGACAGGCCGCGATCTGTGTTCGGCGCTGGACCGCTCCGCGACCACGTCAATGTGGCCACCCGCTCGGGGCGGTCACTACCCAGGTCGGGCCTATTCCATGTCAGCGCGGCGTCAACGGTGTCGTCGACGGCCTGAGTGTGCCGGGCGAGATGACCCTTTTTAGGCACATACGGGGAGACACGCCGACGAATTACTCCAGATAGTCGGAAACAGGACGCCTGGCTCTCGGTGCGATGCGCCAGTTCTTTCGGATAGCGTGGGATTTGCCAGTGGCAGTGTGTCGGGCCGGAAAATATTTTCGGATTTACTGGGGCGTAGGTCACATTTTGGGTGCGTGTCGTTTCTCGTACCCTTGCGGTGACCTGGGCCCGACGGATTAACGTCGCAATGTGAACCCGAGTGTGGGCCCCGCGAGCCGGTAATGGCCAGGACGCGCAAGCCTGTCGTCGAAGTGCGGCGCAGCCAGCGTCGGCGTCGCACGGTGTCCGCGTACCGGGAGGGCGAGCGGGTCGTCGTCCTGATTCCCGATCGGTTCTCCCGTGCGGAGGAGACCGAGTGGGTGGCAAGGATGCTCGAGCGCCTCGCCGCCCGCGAGGAGCGCATCAGACGCACCGACAGCGAGTTGCTCGTGCGCGCCCGCCGCCTGATCTCCCGGCACCTGCCCGACCACGCCGAGCAGATCATGCCGGCCAGCGTGCGGTGGGTGACTAATCAGAACGGCCGGTGGGGCTCCTGCACCCCGGAGGACGGGACGATCCGGATCTCCCACCGGATCCAGGAGATGCCGGACTGGGTGATCGACTACGTGCTGCTGCACGAGCTGGCCCACCTCGTCGTGCCGAGCCACAACGTCGAGTTCTGGGAGCTGGTCAACCGCTACCCCCGAGCCGAACGAGCCCGCGGCTATCTGGAAGGCATCTCGGCGGCGACCGGCCTGGTCCTGGCCGACGACTGACCCGCCGCCGACGCCGGCCGCCGACGCCGGCCGCCGACGCCCGGCGGCTGGCCGGGTGCCGGGCCAGCCGGCCGGTCACCGAGCGGGCCGGCGGGACGGAACGAGCGGCGACCGGGCGGCTAGCCTCGGGGCGTGACCAAACGTGTGGTGGTGGCGCTGCTCACCCCGGTGACCTGGAGTCCGCCCGGGACCGATCTGGGCAAGTGGCGCGCCGCGATGGCCGAGGATGTCGTCGACCTGCTGGCCCGGCTCGCGCAGGCCGAGCCGGCCATCGCCGCCGTCGCGGCCGATCTGGACCTGGCGCGGGAGATCGCCTGGCCGGGCATGCCGATCTACGAGGTGCGCACGGCGACCGTGCTGCCCGTGCTCGAGGCAGCGGCGCAGGACGGCTTCGACCAGGCCGCCGTGCTGGCCGCCGACGCCGCCGACGTGCCGGGCATGATCCTGGGGAAGCTGCTGCGGCCGCTGAGCAGCAAACCCGTGGCGGTTGCGCCTACCGGTCAGGAGAGCGGGCTGCTGGCGGTCGCCACGCACCTGCCGGCGCCGCCGTGGCTGGCCGACATCGACCTGGACACGGGCACCCCGATGACGGTGCGCAGGACCGCGCCCCAACCCAGCCTCGTGGAATCGACCGCCGAGTGGCGCCGGCTGCGTGGACCCTACGATCTGGCAACCCTGGACCTGGCCCTGGAGGGTTGGGAGAACACCAGGGCGATCCTCGGAGGGTGAGAGACCCCACCCGCGGAACCGGCGAGGGTTGAAACCACTCACGCAGAATGAAGGGCGAGGGGCAGCGACAGCTGGGCCCCTCGCCCGGCCTCGGCGGGAGCGACGGTCAGCACCACCCACCGAGCTACGACATCCTGATTTTGCTCTTTATTCGCTTTTTCCCTCGCCGGCGCCGCCGAGATCATCGGTGCCGCCGAGGTTGTCCAGCTCGGAGATGTCCCAGTCGAGCCGGGCCTGGGCGAACTTCTGCGGGTCGGCGAAGTCTTCGTCGGTCGGCAGCAGGTCGGGGTGGTCCCAGAGGGCGTCGCGGCCGGCGACGCCGCGCTGCTCGGTGACCGCGGCCCACAGCGCCCCGGCCTCGCGCAGCCGGCGCGGGCGCAGCTCCAGGCCGACCAGCGCCGCGAAGGTCTGCTCCGCCGGGCCGCCCGCCGCGCGCCGGCGCCGGAACGCCTCGCCCAGCGCCGCCACCGCCGGCAGGCGCTCGCCCGCCGCGCTGTCCACGACGTGGCCCACCCAGCCCTCGATCAGCGCGAGCGCCGTCTCCAGCCGGGCCAGCGAGGCCTTCTGCTGGGGCGTGTCCTCGGGGGTGAAGATGCCCTCGAGCGCCATCTGCTGCATCGACTCGGGGTCGGACGGGTCGACGCGGCTCATCGCCTCCTCGATCGCCTCCCGGTTGACCGTGATGCCGTTCGCGTAGGTCTCCACCGCGTTCAGCACGTGCGCGCGCAGCCATGGCACGTGCTGGAACAGGCGCTGGTGCGCCGCCTCGCGCAGGGCTACATAGAGCCGGACCTGGTCTTCCGGGAGCTCCAGGCCGTCGCCGTAGGCCTTGATGTTCGCCGGGACCAGGGCTGCGGTGCCGCCCGGGCCGAGCGGCAGGCCGATGTCGCCGGCCGAGAGCACCTCGGCCGCGAGCTGGCCGAGCGCCTGGCCGAGCTGGCCGCCGAAGAGGGCGCCGCCGAGGGTCGCCACCATCGACTGCATCGGGCCGAGCTGGGCGCGGGCCTCCTCGGGCACCAGGTCGCCCATGGCGCCCACCATGCGGCCCGCGATCGGGTCGCACAGCTTCTTCCACACGTCGAGGGTGTTGTAGACCCACTCGTTTCTGTTCCACGCTGTCGCGTCGCGGATGCCGGACGGCAGCGCGGACGCCGGATCGAGCCACAGGTCGGCGAGGCGCAGGGCCTCGGAGACGGCATTGTGCTCGTACATGTTCACCGCGGGGTCGCCGGTGGAGCTGAGCTGGCTCGCCGCCACCTGGCGGGCCAGATCCCAGTTGACCGGGCCACTTCCGGGCGCGGCGAACATCTGCTGCAGCTGATTCATGAACTGCTGCATCTGCTGCGGGTCGGAGGGATCGGGCGGCTGGGCGCCCGGCAGGCTGAAGCCGAACGGGATATCAGGCACACCCCAACCGTACGCGCGTCAGCGGCCCAAGTGGCCAATGCCGGTGTCAGCTCAGAGAGAACTCAGGGTCGGTTGGTACGGTCACGCGCATGAGACGTCGCGGTGTCACGGTCATCCTCGGCGCCCTGATCACCGCACTGCTGGCAGTTGGTGTCATGGCCTTCCCCCTGCCCTACGTCGTGCTGAAGCCGGGGCCGACTGTCAACACGCTCGGCTCGGACAACGGCAAAGAGGTCATCCAGGTGACGAAGGCGGACACCTCGACCTCTCAGGGTCAGCTCCGGCTGACCACCGTAGGGGTGCAGCCGAGCGTCGAGCTGGTCTGGGCGATCCGCGGCTGGTTCAGCGACGAGCAGGCCGTCGTGCCGCGCGACCTGATCTACCCGCCCGACCGCAGCGAGGAACAGGTCGAGGAGCAGAACGCCGAGGAGTTCAAGTCCTCGCAGTACAGCGCGGTGACGGTGGCGCTGCGCGAGCTCGGCTATCCGGTGCAGACGTTCGTGACCGAGGTGACCAAGGGCGGCCCGTCGGTCGGCGTGCTGCTGAAGGACGACGTCATCACCACCGTCGACGGCGCCGAGGTCACCAGCCCCGACAAGCTGACCCAGCTGGTGCAGGCCAAGCCCGCCGGCACGGCGCTGACGGTGGGTTACACCCGGGCCGGCAAGGCCGGCACCGCGACCATCACGACCAAGGCCGCCGACGGCACCACCACCCCGCGCATCGGCGTGGCCATCGACAAGCGCCAGCCGCACCCGTTCACCGTAGAGATCGACCTGGACGAGATCGGCGGGCCCTCCGCCGGGCTGATGTTCACCCTGGGCATCATCGACAAGCTGCGGCCGGCCGATCTGACCGGCGGCAAGATCATTGCTGGTACGGGGACCATCGACGACGAGGGCAACGTGGGCCCGATCGGCGGCATCCCGCAGAAACTGGTCGGCGCGAAGGACGCGGGCGCCAAGCTCTTCCTGGTGCCGGCCGGCAACTGCGCCGAGGCGATGCGCAACGCCGTGCCCGGTCTGACCATGGCAGAGGTGGGCACCGTGGACGACGCGCTGACCGCGCTGCAGACCCTCACCAGCGGCGGCACCCCGACGCCCTGCCCCGCGAAGTAATAACAATCGGCACAGCTGCCCCAGACGGAACAACGCAACACCGTAATGTGAAATACCGGTCCGACTTTGTGGGGTTCCCGTTGGTCATGCGTAACAGTCCTCTACCGAGGATGAGCCGGCGCGGTCGCGTGACCGTCGGCGTCCTCGTCGGGGTCTTCCTTCTCTTTACTCTGCTCGGCTGGGGCATCGACGCGTACACCGACTACCTGTGGTTCGACGAGGTCAACTTCACAGGTGTTTTCACCGGCGTACTGGTAACCCGGCTGCTGCTCTTCCTCGCCATCGGGCTCGCGATGGCGCTGGTGATCGCAGCGAACCTCTACCTGGCGTACCGGCTCCGGCCGCTGCTCCGGCCGCACTCGGCCGAACAGGCCACGCTCGAGCGCTACCGGATGGTCATCCAGCCGCGGCTCGGCACCTGGATCACGATCATCTCGGTCGTCATCGGCTTCTTCGCCGGCCTGTCCGCGCAGAGCCGCTGGAAAGACTGGATGCTCTTCCGGAATTCCCAGCCGTTCGGCGTCGAGGATCCGGAGCACCACGTCGACGTCGGCTTCTACATCTTCGAATACCCGCTGTGGCGCTACGTGCTCGGCGTCGGCTTCACCACGATCGTGCTGTCGGTGATCGGCGCGCTGGCCGTGCACTACATCTTCGGCGGCGTGCGCCTGCAGGGCGTCGGCGACCGGATGACCGCCGCCGCGCGGGCCCACCTGACCACCCTGGTGGCGTTCTTCGTGCTGCTCAAGGCGGTCGCGTACATCTTGGACCAGCGGGCGCTGCTGCTTGAGCAGCATGTCTCGCCGGGCCTGTACGGCGCCGGCTACACCGACGTCAACGCGCTGCTGCCGGCCAAGGAGATCCTGGCCTACATCTCCATCGTGGTGGCCATCGCGATCGTGGTGTTCTCCAACGCGGTGATGCGAAACCTGGTCTGGCCCGGCGTCTCGCTGGCCCTGCTGGCCATCTCCGCGGTCGCGATCGGCGGCATCTACCCGCTGGCGGTGCAGAACTTCACGGTCCAGCCGAGCCTGGCGGACAAGGAAGCGCCGTACATCAAACGGTCGATCGAGGCCACCAGGGCGGCGTTCGGGCTCTCCGGCACGGAGGTACGGCCGTACACGGCCGCGGTGACCGTGCCGCCGGCGACGCTGGCGTCCGACACCAGCGCGCAGAACGTGCGGTTGATAGACCCACAGCTGGTCTCCGAGGCGTACACCCAGCAGCAGCAGGTCCGTGGTTTCTACGACTTCGGCCCGAAGCTGGACGTGGACCGCTACACGCTGACCAACGACAAGCCGCAGGACTACGTGGTCGGCGTGCGCGAGATCAACGACAACGCGCTGACCACCCAGCAGCAGAACTGGCTGAACAGGCACACGGTCTTCACCCACGGCTACGGCATGGTGGCGGCGCCCGCCAACCAGGTCGTCTGCGGCGGCCTGCCGTACTTCGTCTCCGGCTTCCTCGGCGACGACCAGCAGCCCGGCTGCGCGTCGTCCTCCGAGGAGATCAAGGTCGACCAGCCCCGGGTCTACTTCGGCGAGCAGTCCAGCGAGTACGCCATCGTCGGGCAGAGCGACCCGACCAAGAAGACCGAGTTCGACCGCCCGCAGCCCAACAACAACAACGCCGAGGAGCGCTACACCTACGAGGGCACCGGCGGCGTGCCGATCGGCTCATCCATGCGCCGGCTGGTCTTCGCGATCAAGAACACCGAGAGCAACTTCCTGCTCTCCGACGCGGTCAACGACGACTCCCGGCTGATGTACGTGCGTGACCCGCGCTCCCGGGTGGAGAAGGTCGCGCCGTTCCTCACCATCGACGGCGACCCGTACCCGGCCGTGGTCGACGGGCGGATCAAGTGGATCCTCGACGGGTATACGACCGCGGCGACGTACCCGTACGCGCAGCGGATCAACCTGCAGGAGGAGACGACCGACGAGCTCACCAACCGGGGCACGGTCGCGCTCGCCCGGGACAACATCAACTACATGCGCAACTCGGTGAAGGCGACCGTCGACGCGTACGACGGCACGGTCACCCTGTACGAGTTCGACGAGCAGGACCCGGTCCTCAAGGCCTGGAACCAGGCGTTCGGCGGCAAGCTGATCACGCCCAAGGCGCAGACGCCGGCGTCGCTGGCCGCGCACTTCCGCTACCCGGCGGACATGTTCAAGGTGCAGCGCAACCTGCTGGCCCGGTTCCACGTCACCGAGCCGAACGAGTACTTCAGCGGCCAGGACTTCTGGCAGGTGCCGAACGTGCCCGACGACCCGGACAGCGGAGTGAAGCAGCCGCCGTTCTACCTGAACGTGCGGATGCCGGGGCAGGAAGGCACCCGCTTCCAGCTCACCTCGGCGGTCACCCCGAACAACCGGGACAACCTGGCGGCGTTGATCTCCGGGTCATACGTCGACAACAAGCCCGTGCTGGAGGTGCTGGAGCTGCCGGACCAGACCGCGATCCAGGGCCCGGTCCAGGTGCATCAGCGCATGACAAACAATGCGACGGTACGGTCGGAGCTGACTCTATTGTCCAACAGCAATCAATCCCAGGTGCTGTTCGGCAATCTGATCTCGCTGCCGGTGGGCGAAGGCATGTTGTACGTCGAGCCCGTCTACGTCAAGAGCGGGCAGCAGGACGCCGTACCGCTGCTCCAGAAGGTCCTGATGTCCTACGGCGACGGCGGCACCTACGTGGTGCTGGCGAACAACCTGAAGGACGGCCTGGACAAACTGGTCGCCCAGGGCAAGAACACCCAGCCGCCGACGGTCACGCCACCGGGTAACACCGGCACCCAGCCGCCGGCCACCGGCACCCAGCCGCCGGCCACCGGCACCGGGCAGCCGGTGCTGACCGGCCAGCTCGCCCAGGCGGCGGCGGCGCTGGACAAGGCCATCGCGGACGTGAAGACGGCCCAGGCGTCGGGCGACTTCGTCAAATACGGCCAGGCCCTGCAGGCCCTGGACACGGCGATGACCAACTTCCAGAACGCGGAGAAGGCGGCGGGGGCGACGGCCACCCCGTCGACGGGCCCGTCGGTCGGCCCGTCGGTGCCGGCTCCTACACCTAGCGGCTGACCTGCCGACAAAGGTGCGGCCCGCCGGGTTACCGGCGGGCCGCGCCCACGTGTGGGGCAGGTTACGGGGGGTCGTTTTGCATGTAGGACGGGCCGCAGGCTACTGTTAAAGCACGACGCGGGGTGGAGCAGCTCGGTAGCTCGCTGGGCTCATAACCCAGAGGTCGCAGGTTCAAATCCTGTCCCCGCTACGAGTCGAGGAGTCCCTTGTCCGCGGAATGCGCGGACTGGGGACTCTTCGCATTTCTGCCTGGGGGCCGAGCCCCCAGACCCCCACGGTGCGGTGGTCGCTCTGGGTGTACTGGTCGCTCTGGGTGCACTGGTCGCTCTGGGCGTTGCTCTGGTTGCTCTGGTTGCTCTGGTTGCTCTGGTTGCTCTGGGTGCTCTGGGTGCTCTGGGTGCTCTGGGTGCTCTGGGTGCTCTGGGTGCTCTGGGTGCTCTGGGTGCTCTGGGTGCTCTGGGTGCTCTGGGTGGCGGTGGTTGCTGTTGGCGCTTTGGGTCCGTTTGTTCGCGCTTGCGTCCGTTTCTAGCCTTCGGGGGCCGGTATGTCCAGTTGGCAGATGACGGGTGTTGCGGCGTTTGTTCGTCTCGCCTTTAAGCGCAGGTTTGCTACCGAGGCGGCTGGGCGGGCGGTACTTGCCAAGGCCAAGGGGCCGTCGTCGCCGCCTCCGGGGATTCGTAAGCGCTGTGTTGTGGCGCATCGGCAGGTGAATGGCCAGGACGTTTATGTTCTGCGGTCGCGGCGTGCCGCGGGGCCGTCCGAACACTCGGTGATCTATCTGCATGGTGGTGCGTATACCAGCGAGATCGTCAAGGAACACTGGGCGTTGGTCGCACATCTGGCCGAGCGGACCGGCTTCGACGTGCACGTGCCCATCTACGGCCTGGCCCCGCAGCACCATGCGCTTGAGGCGCTTGCCCTGGTCACCCAGGTGATCGCCGATCTGTCCACGGGCGGCCGCCGCTGCTACCTCGCGGGCGATTCGGCCGGCGGCGGACTGGCCCTGCTGGCCGCGCAGGCATTCGCGGGAGACCCGGGACGGCCGGTGGCGGGGCTGACAACCATCGCGCCGTGGCTGGACCTGACGATGTCCAACCCGGGCATCCCGGCCATCGAACGCATCGACCCGTGGCTGACCCGGGCGGGCCTGCACCCCATCGCCGCCTCCTGGGCCGGTGACGTGCCGCTCACCGACCCCCGCTTGAGCCCGCTCTATGGGCGCCTGGACGACCTGCCACCGCTGCAGGTGCTGGTCGGCACCAGGGACATCACCCTGCCCGACTGCCGGGCTCTGCGGGACCGCGTGTCCCCGGGCACCCCGGTCACGTACCACGAGGAGCCGGGGGCGATCCACGTGTACCCGCTGCTGCCCGTACCGGAAGCAAAGCCCGGCCGCGAAGCGATCGTCGAGCACATCCGCAAAAGCCTCGCCTGAGCCGGTGAGGATCTGCAGCGACTATCGCACCATCGGGTGACAGTTCCCGCCGCCACGTTTTCGCCCGCCGCGCCGGAGACGTCCCCGACACCGCCCGCACCGCTGCTGCCGGTGCTGCCAGCGGCCCCACCATCGGCGTTGTAGCCGGCACCGGTGGTGAAGCCGAGGCCCGTGGCAGGCCGATGCAGAACCGTCATGCTAGCTATCATGCTAGTTAGCATGACGGGGATGACCGAGGAGCTGTGGTGCTTGACGCCGAGCTGGGCGAGATCGTTGCGAACCTGCGTGTCCTCGGCGCGGACATCGCCGACGTTGAGGTGAAGAACAGCAGCGGAGGACTACCGAAGTCTCTTCGGGAGACGCTGTCCGCGTTCTCCAACACGCGCGGTGGTGTCGTCATTCTGGGCCTCGACGAAGGTCGAAGCTTCGCGGCCGTTGGCCTGCCAAACCCGGCGAAACTCGCCGCTGACTTCGCGTCGATGTGCTCGTCGGAGATGGAGCCCGCGATACGGCCGCTCATACAAATCCACCAATTTGAGGGCGAGCGGGTTGTCGTCGCTGAGATTCCCGAACTTGATCCGGCTCATAGGCCGTGCTTTTACATCGGGGCGGGCATGACCAGGGGCAGCTTCGTCCGGGTCAGCGATGGTGATCGGCGCCTGTCGGCTTATGAAGTCCAGATAGTGCTGTCCTCAAGAGGCCAACCACGAGATGACGAGCAGGCAGTGCCCGGCTCGGGGATCGGCGACCTGGCGCAGACGGGCGTTGATGCCCTGATCGCGCGGCTGCGAACCAGCAGGCCGTACGCGTTCCAGGACCTCGACCGACTCGCCGTCCTGCGCCGGGCCAAGGTCCTCGTATCCGCACCGGACGGCAAAGACGAGGTCTCGCTCGGCGGCCTGCTGGCCCTCGGATCTTACCCTCAGGAACAATTTCCACAGCTCATGCTCACCTTTGTCCACTACCCGACCGCCACCGGCGCGCAGTCCGCCACTGGTCAGCGCTTCCTGGACAACGTCGCTCTCGAAGGACCGATACCGGTAATGGCCCGCGACGCTCTGGCCGCCATCCGCCGGAACATGTCGCGCCGGGCGGTGGTAACCGGTGCGGGCCGTCAGGACATCTGGGAGTATCCCGAGACCGCACTGCGCGAAGCGGTCGTCAACGCACTGGTGCACCGGGATTTGTCAGGCAGCGCAAGAGGTACCCAAATCCAAGTCGAGATGTACCCCGACCGCCTCGTCATCAAGAGCCCCGGCGGCCTGTTCGGCCCGGTCACAGTCGACAGCCTTGGCGAGGAAGGGATCTCCTCGGCGCGCAACGCCACCCTGATAAAGCTGCTCGAAGACGTTCCGCTGCCCGGCGAAACACGGACTGTCTGCGAGAACCGCGGCTCCGGCATCCGCTCGATGCTCGACGCGATCCTGAGCGCCGGCATGAGCCCGCCTCAGTTCGAGGACCGCGTCTCGTCCTTCGTTGTCACGTTCCCGAATCACACCCTGTTGTCTGAAGAGACCCTCCGCTGGATCGCCGGCCTGGGCGAGCACGGCCTCACCGACGGCCAGTGCGTCGCTCTGGCGATCCTCCGTGAGGAGGAGGTACTGGACAACCGCTCCTACCGGGCCGCAACCGGCGTCGATTCACGCGTGGCAACCGCCGAACTCCAAGATCTCGTCGCCCGCGACCTCGTCGCCCAGAGCGGAACCCGACGCTGGGCGTACTACCGGCTGGCATCGCGCCCGGCCTCCCGCGTCAGCGGGACCTCGCCCCGGGCAGATCGCCGCCCGGCGCTGCTTGCCGCTCTCGGCGACGACACGCTCTCACGAACCGAGCTAGCGGTCCGGACCGGGCTCAGCAACCAGACGGTCCGCCGCTGGCTGACCATCATGCGGGAAGAGGGAACAGTGGACCTGGTCGGGAACGGACCCCGCAGCAAAAGCGCCCGATACCGACGAACGAGCCAGGAGACACTGTTTCCCGAGAATACGACCGGCAAGAAATAAGGTCCCGCGGTCCGCGTCCCCCGGGGACGCGTCAACTTTTCGTCGATGGGTCGTGGATCGCGCCGCCCTAGCGTCCCGCTCATGATTCATCGAACTTCTCGCCTCGGCCGCGCCCTGGTGTCCGGCCTGACAGCAGTGCTACTGGCGGTGGTCGCGCTGGTGGCCACCCCGGCGACGGCGGCGCAGGCCAACGAGGGTGCCGGCTGGAACGACTGGCGCAACCCGTACAGCATCGTCGACACGCCGTCGTTCGTCGAATTCAACAATGGCGGCGGCGTGCGGAGGTACGGCGCCATCACGATCTCCGACGGGACCATGCGGTTCACCACCGACGGTGGCTCGATGTGGTACACCTTCCCCACCCCCTTCACGACTCCGTACGGCCCGACGGTGGCGTTCTACGGCAACCGGATGCACGTCTTCGCTCGTGGCGGTGCGGCGAACGACAACCACATCTACTACAACGTGCTGAACGGCGGTGGCATCGGCAACCAGGGCACGTGGGACGGCTGGGTGCGCCTTCCGTTCCAGGTGACCACGGTCGGTGTGCCGTCGGTGGTGTCGATGTCCGGCCGGCTGTACGTCTTCTACACCGGCATGAACAACCGCTTCTACGTGACCAACTACAACGGAGGCGGCTGGACGCCGCCCGTGGAGGTTCCGGGCAACGGCAGCTCCGCGTCGCCGCCGACCGCGGTCGCCTACCCCACCGGGGAGATCATCCTGTTCCACCGGGGAACCGACGACCGGGTCTACACCCAGCTCTACGATCCACTCTGGAACGACGGCACCGGATGGCGGGTCCTCGACGGCGTCCACACCACGCGACGGGTCGCCGCGGCCGCGTCGTCCGCCGACCCCTGGGCCGTGGAGTTGGCCGTCGTCAACCGGGACAACCAGAACTACGTCTCGCTCATGACCCTCAACCACAACAACGAGACACTCGGCTGGCACGTCACGTACAGCCAGGCGATGACCGGCGTGGCCGCACCGGTCCTGTTCGCCCTGCTCGGCGCCTACGACATCTATGTGGCCGTCACCACCCGCAACGGCCTCTTCTGGAAGCAGGCGTACTGACCATGACGTCCTTCATGCGAAAGTCACGACACCCTTTCCGTACGGCGATCGCTGCGGTGGCCGTCATCGCCGCCGGCCTTACCGGATCCGCGGTGCCCGCCGTGGCCGCTCCCGCTCCGCCGGCGCCGGTCGGGCTGTCCAGGGCCGGCCTGGCGCGGCTGCTCGGAAACCCGGCACCGGCCGCGAAAGTCTCCGCCGCTGCCGCACCCTCCGGCCTGACCTGCCCCGAGACGATCTCCCTCCGGAGCCTCGCGAGCAACCTGTACGTCACGACCGAGGCCGGCGTCCGGGACAACACGATGGGGCTGCTGCGGGCACGCTCGGCGACCGTCGGCGCCTGGGAGAAGATTCAGGTCTGCTACGACCTGAACGGGTCCGACACGGTCGCCTACCTGGTGCCGACCGTGCCGCTGAACGGCCAGCAGCGCCCGGTGACCGCCGTCCTCGACGGCTCGCCCGACATCGGCAACCGGCTGCAGGCGCGGGACACGAACTACGGGCCGTGGGAGCAGTTCCTGATGGGCCAGGGTCCGGGGTACGTCTACCTCTTCTCCTTCGCCAACCGGAACTACGTCTCGGCCGAGCTGGGATTCGGCGGCAACTTCAACGGAATGCTGCGCGCCCGCGCATCCACAGTGGGCCCCTGGGAGAAGTTCGCCATCGCCCGGGCCTGACGTCCGCAAGAAAGGGGGCCGGAACCGCTTGTCGCGGTTCCGGCCCCACCGGGTGAAAGCCCCTCCCCGCCGGGTGAAAGCCCCGCGGGTAAAGAAGGGATCAGAGGGCGCGGATCACGAACTGTTCCCACGGCCCGACGACGTCCGCCCGAGCGCGCAACGTGGCGTAGCCGTCGCCGGAGTACCCCAACTCCGCCGAGACGTACTTCCCGTTCGCCCGGAACCGGATCGAGAACACGTGGTCGCCCGGTAGCTGGGTGATGTCGAACTTCTCCCAGGTCGAGCACGCCGTTCCGCGGGCCTGCAGCCGGGCGTCCATCGCGACCGCGCCGTCGAGCACCGCGGTCACGTAGAGCCGGGCCCCGTTGACCATCGGCTTCAGGCAGTAGGAACCGTCGTCCTCGGTGCACAGCGCCATGTGCTCCCAGTCGCCGAACGACCCGGCGCGAGCCCGCAACAGCCCCTTGAAAGCGCCACCGAAGCCGATCTCGGACGACACGTAGAGCTTGGTTTCGTTGCTCTGGATCGAGCTCTGGAAGCAGAACTCCTGGGCGCTGGCCCGCGGAGCGGCGGTCGCTGGGCTCGCCGAGCTCAGCGACGCGGCCAGGGTGGCCGTCGCGAACAGCGCGGCCCCGATGCCGGGGAATCTTCTCGTCATGAGACCGACGATGCGGCGGGTTCGCCGACGAGCTGTCGATGATTCGTTGACGACTCGACGGCCGACAGCGGTGCGTCCTCAGCGCCGCGAGCCTACTGCCGTCAATCACGCGTAGACGGGTCCGGCGTCGCCGGCCCCGGCCGGTGGCAACGGCCTGGTTCAAGGGGTACGTCTACGTCAACTTCTTCAACGCCAGCCAGCAGTTCCTCGGCCGGCGGAGAAGCTGGTATGAGGTGCCCGTCTGGTACGGGCCGGACGTCTACACCGTGACCTTCGACTAGGTCGGCGGGCGGCCCGTGGAGGGCTACGCCCCCATGGGCCGCTCAGGCGTCCGTTGGGAGCGTTGGCGCTGGTGGGAAGGGCGGTAGGTCCGGCAAGTCGAGCTTGTCGCGGACGATTTTGAGGGCCGCGAGCATGTCGGCGCGGGCTTGCTCTGGCTCGCTCGCCCTTGGCGGACTGGCGAAACCGGTCGACGCCCGGACCACCTCCGCGCGAATCAGCTTCCGGCCTCGACGGACCCTTTCCCCCGGCTGCTGGTGGGGGTCGAAGACCAGGTTCACCTCGAGTTCGGCCGTACCGGTGGTGCGCCACCAGTCCTGCCAGGCGGGGTCGGCGTTCAGGACCGGGCTCAACAATGCCTGGGTGACCTCGTACTCTCGGGATGGCCGGTTCGCGAAGCCGCCACCGAAGCCGAGCCAATACGCCTGATCTGGCGGGGGGGCGGTTTTGGTCTCCGTGCCCTGCCACGCGGGGCCCGTGCCAGACTCGATGTCGACCGCTAGTTCGTGTTCCCACGCCATTCCGGTCGCCTCTTCATAGGCGTCCTGGGCGACGGAGAGCAAGGGCTCGGCGTCTGAGTCGCGGTACGGGGCCATCGCCTGCGGCAATCCTGCGACCTTTGTGTACGCCTTGCGGCCTGCCATGACCACGGCGCAGCGCATGGCGAGGAAGGCGTCGCCGGCCGGCGTGTCGGCCGCTGCCGCGTGCTCGGGCGTGTCCAGCCGGCGCAGGTGCAGCGCCAACTGGTCGGCGAACCCGGTGATATCGGCCGCTTGTCGCCGGGTCAGTGCGCGGCCGACCAGTTCGACTCGCCGATCGATGGAGCCGCGCCCGACGCCCTCGATCAGCGCCCAGAACTCTGACTCGTCCATTCTGTTCTCCAGGGATGGTCGGTCCCGTGGCCGGGAGCCGCCGTGTGCTCCGTCCGCCGGCGACGGACGGAGCACACGGATCAATGATCGCAGGCTATGACACAGCGCTGCTCAGATGCACGCTGGCGCACCATCCGGACACTTGTGGTGTCTGAGCACGTAGGCCGACATGAGTAGCGCCTCGGCAAACCTGGCCCTGTACCACCCGTGGACCGCGATGATGGAGTAATACGAGCAATTCGCGCCGTGGTAGTCCCTCCGACATTTCCACAGCTGACCGGCTGGCCGGTTGTACCAGGCTACCTGCCGGGTGATCCCGTACTTCCATACCCGATAGGGATACACGCGATAAATTTCGTACACGTGATACAGCGTCCACATATATTTGACGGCCGACCGGGCGAGAATGCTCGGGAATGGGACACGGACCGACGTTCCGGGAATGGGAACGTGTCTGCTTCTCGACCTGGCCATGTAGTAGAGGATCGCGACGATGACGATTGCCCCGATGGCGAGGATGAGTGCGTTGACGACCGCTGCGGGGATTGCACAGACCCCACATAGACCCGATGGGTCCTTCTCGTTGACCGGGTCGGCGCAGACGTAGTCGTACGGGTTGCAGCTCCCGCCGTACTGCGGGTCGACGGACAGGAACCTGCCCGTGACAGGGTTGTAGGTCCGCACTCCCATCGTCATGAAGCCGCCGTCGTTGTCGCCGACCCGCTCCTCGCTGCCGATGTATCCGTATCGGGCCGGGGATGAACCGATCGGATTCCCGTACTCGTCGTAGGCGAATGTTGCGGTGGGCGTGCTCGACCCGCCCAGACTCGTCGCGACGACATCTCCGTGCAGATCGGTGAACTGCCACTCCAGGTGCCCGGGTGATCCGGTATAGGCCGCGGCCAGACCGCCGAGTCCGCTGATGACCCGGGTGTAGCCGGAGGCGTCGGCGATCCAACTGGGGCTGTCGGAATCATCGCTGAAGTGGTTGACCCGGCTGACCGGCGAGGTTCCGGTCTTCGTGGTTGATCCGAAGCGGTTCGGCACCACGTCCAAGGTCTGGGTGGTGGTCGAGGCACCCTGGGAGATCGTCCGCGTCATGTCGTTGCTGTAGTAGGTCAGCGTGGCGTCACCGCCGGCAACACTGGCATAGGTGTCGGACCCGGGCACGGTCAGCGTGCGACCGAGGTCGTCGTAGGAGTACCCGGCGCTGGTCAGCCGGTCGGCGTCGTCGTACTGCCAGGCGAGTTCGACGGGGGACTGATCCTGTTGGGCGTCGCATACGCCGTGCGAGTCGGGTAGGTGGATGTCGAGCCAAGCCCGATTGCTGGCCTTGCTGAGGCCGTACCTTCGAATCTGGCATTCTCCCCGGGTGGTTTGGTTTGTGGTGACGAGCCGGCCGGCACCGTCGTACGTGTAGGCGGCAGAGCTGATGTCGTTCCAGATCCGTGTGCGCTGCTGTTGCGCGGCCACGCCGGCACGGCTGCTCAGGATGGGCGTAGTGCCGACGAAGTAGCGCAGCGAATTAGGTGTGCCCTCCTCGTTGTATCCGTAGGTGACCGTGACGCCGTTGGGTCGGTTCTCCGAGGCGATTCGACCGTCCGCGTCGTAGGTGGCGGTGAAGGTGCCAGCCTGGCCATCGACCAACTGGTTGGCGAGACCGCGGCCTTCCGGGTCGTCGTAGCTGGTGGTGGACGTTGACTTGCCGTCGGAGACGGTCTGTCGCCGGCCTGCTATGTCGTAGGTGAAGGTCGACGTGTTCCCGGTCGCGTCGACGTATGAGGTGATCTGTCCGAGGGCGTCGAAGGATCGGTCAACCTGCGCGGTTACCTGACCCGACGCGTTCAGTGCCTCGGTGCGGATCGGGCTGCTGGTCGCAGGGTCGTACACCACCCGGCGAGTGGAGACCGCCGCACCACCTGCCGCTCCGGCCGAGACGCTGGTCGTGGTGGTCCGGCCCGCCGCGTCGTACCCGAGGGTCGTGACTCGAAGCACGTCCGTACTGTTGGCCTCGGTCGTGGTGGTGACCTGCCCATACATGTTGTACTCGGTAATTTGGGCAGGCAGTTCCGGATCGTTGTCCGCCTGGGCAGCCGGGCCGGTACGGCATATCATGTCGGCCCACTCCGGGTGGTTGTCGCATTCCTCGTAGCCCGATCCAGCGTCGGCTCGGTAGTAGACCGTGGTCCGGGTGGCCGCCGTCGCTCCGCTTCCTGCTGGTGTCGTCGTGCTGTTCTGCCGGCCAGCGCTGTCGTAGGTGTACTTGGTAGTCAGCGCTGCGCGGTCTGGGTCGACCGTGCTGACGATTGGCTGCTGCATGTCCCAGTCGTAGGTGGTCACCACCTTCCGGACGTCGCCATCGACGGCCTGTCCACTGTCGTTCCAGTACTGGATTCCGGTGGCCTTCGTGGTGACAAGAGGGTCGGAGGTGTGTCCCTCAGGCGCTCCCTCGGCGTATGAATAGGTGGTGTGTTCACGTCCGCGCCCCGTCGTACCGTCGGGAAAGTCCTCGCTATCGGAGAGCATGATGTCGTATTCGGGTCCGAGCTCTTCGAGCGTTCGCCGCCCGTCGTCACTGAACGTGGTGACGCTGGACAAATTGGCGGCTACCCAGGCTTCTGACGCGGCATCGTCGCCGGCGCTCACGTTGAGCGCTCGTTCGCGGTTGCCGGCGGTCAGGTCGCGCACCGTGTTGCCGTACTGGTCGTACCAGGTAGACGAAATGTGCTTCCCGGGGGTGAGCGTGTTGGTCTCGCGCCCGTTGGCGTCCAGGTAGTGCACCGTGGCCTGCTGCCAGTTGGCTGGCGGGACGCCGGCCGCCTGGTCACCTCCGGGCACCTGGGTGGGCGGGAACAGCGCCGTCGCGTCGACCGGCGTGATGGTCTGCCCCCACCGTGCCGCCTGGGCCGCGGACAGGTCTCCTGGTGCCGTCGCGCCTGTTGTCGGAACGCGGTAGACCACTGTGGTAACGGCCGTGCCGGCGCTCAGTGCCGTACGGCTGACCTTCGCCACTCGGCCCGCGCCGGCGTCTCCTGGGACGGTCGTGTAGTCGACGTTCCACGGCTGCTCACCGGGTGGTGTCACGGTCGACAGGATGCCGTTCGTGTTGTAGCCGTACGCAGTGGCCTGGTGTGCAGGCGCCCCGGAGCTGCTGGTGTAGTCCAACCGCGGATCCCATTCGGCGCTCAGTCGTCCGACGCTGTCGTAGCTGTAGCGGGCGACGGTAGTTCTCTTCATCGCCGTGGACGCCGGATCCCAGGCGATGAAGTCGATCTTGGACAGTCGTCCGGTGTAGTCACCGGACGTTGTCGCCGTGGCGTATGTGAACGTCAGGGTGCGGCAGCCGGCAGTGGTCAGCGGCGCGTCGGCGCAATTGACTCCCGTGGGTGCCGGGTCGATGATCTGGGTCGGGCGGACGACATTGACACCATCCACGGTCGCCTTCTCCCAGGACGTGGCGGTGGTGTCGAGATTGCCGGCGGCGATGGCCGACGTGGGGGAGTAGATGCCTGTCGGGTCGGTGGTCTTCCGGGTGAAGATCGTTGTGGCGGCCTCTTCCTTGAGCCGGTAGCTGTCGTCACCGCTGCGGTATTCCAGGGACAGGTCCTCCGCACCGATCTGCGAGTCGAAGGTTGCGCCGGTCGAGGTCGACGCCTTCTTGGTGAAACCCAGCGTGCTTCCGCTGGGGATAGCGACCTGCACCAGGCTGCCGACCACGGTCAGCGTTCCGTAGTCGTCGGCCGTGGACACCGTCGTGGTCGATGTCCAGCCGGGGCCGAACATCGCGTCGGTGCCGCCGGACTGGCGGGTGTGGTAGGTGCGTTGCAGTCCAAGACCTTGGCCGAACTCGGCGTCTGACACGCCGACGGCAAGGTCACCGGTGAGCAGGTTCACCGAGCCTGGTCCGAGGTCGTAGGCCGCTGCTCCCGCCCGGTCTCGGTCGAGGCTGAACCGCACTGGCGCGGCGTAACCGGCTGTGCCGCCGGTGTAGGAGGCGCGTACCTGCAACGGGCCGTCCAAGGCGTCGGGTCCCGTTTCCGCCGCGTTGACGGTCGATTCGACATTCCAGATGAGGTTCGGGAACTTGCCGTTGCCGGTGGTGGCTACCGGCCACGTGACCGCCGCGCCGGAGACAGTGGTGATGTTGGCGGTGGGGATGGTTGTCCAGGTGTCAGTCTCGGCGCGCCTCCATTGGTACGTCACGCCGGTGGAGGTGGCGGCTCCGATGCCGGCGAGCACGGTCCGGCCGGCGCTGAGGTCGCCGCTGGTGGGCAGCGTGACCTCGCCGGTCTTTGTATCCACCGTGAACGCATACGCGGTGGTGGCCGACAGGTTGCCCCCTCGGTCCCGCGAGCGCACGTACAGGGTGTGACTTCCGGCAGTGGCCGGCGTCACCGCTACCGCCGCGTCGCCGCCCAGCGTCGTCGCGTTGGTGATAGTGGTCGGCGGGTTGACGTCCAGGCCGTACAGGAACGCTGAGACGTCCGTAACGCCATTGGCGCCGAAGGTGAACGTGCCTGCGGTGCCGGGGTCCCCGCCGGTCCCACCGGCTGGATAGGTCGACGACGAAACGGTCGGCGGCGAGGCAGGCGCGATGGTGTCGACAGTGAACTCACATAGTGAGGACCAGGGACCACCCACCGTGCCGTCGTTGGCCTGCACCCTCCATGCGTAGGTAGAACCGTCGACGAAGGCACCGGACGGAACCACCGTGCTCACGACGGAACCGGACGCCGCGCTGGCGGTGGTTGCACCGCCGATCTTGGTACTCCCGGCGTACCACTCGAAGACCCCCTTGACCGGGCTGGACTCGGCATCCGAGACCGTAGCCTTGAGCGTCGGGGTAGCCGAACCGATGTAGGGCCGGCCGGAGCCGGTCGCGCAGCTCGTGGACGGACTGGTCGCACGAGTGTCGACGACCGGATACGAGTTGTAGTTCACCACCGCGTACGGCACCTGGCTGGTGTCCGCTGCGTTGCGAGACCGGAACTGCTTGAAGTAGTCGCCGTTCGTCTCACTACCGGCCCGGATACCCATGTAACCGCGGGACTGGCCGGCTGCGACAGCGCGCTGAAAGAACGACGTGCCACTGACGCTGACCCAGCCGTCTGCACACGAGGAGCCACCCATAGTGCCGGTCGAGGTGGCCTCTTTGTAATTCCACGCCGGCTGGTTCGACCAGCGAGTCGCCGCGCTCGCGGGGCCGGTGGACCAGACCTCCCAGCTGTTGGCCGCACAACTCTGCGACCACCAGTTCCAGAAATACACAGTCGCGGAGGTGATCTGCTTGCCGACCAGCTTGCTGGCGTCCCAGTGCACAAACGATCGGGTCTTGGCGCCGTCGACGAGGCCGAGTTCAAGGTCGTTGGCCCCGCTGTGGTCGCCGGTGTCGCCCTCCTGCACATAGGTGTCGAACGTTGTGTAAAGCGGATTCACCTGAGGATCCACAGTCACCGGGTACTGCGTGTCCGGCGCGTCGAAGAAGTCAGCGTCGGCGTACAGCTTCAGCTGGGCCCCGGCGCCGTCGACGGCCTTCTTCGGTTTGGCGATCCGAGCAGCCCGCTTGCTCACCTTCGTCCGGACGTTCCGCACCGCCTGCGGCTCGCCGGTGCCGGGGTCGACGCGGGCGTCCCACATCAACGGAGCCGGCACCGTCACCAGGGGGACTCCGCCACTGTTCAAAAGCAGAGTGTTTCCGCCGGCGTCGGTTCGGGACGATGTCACCTTGGCGCCGGTCACCGGCAGGTTCAGGCCCTCCAGGTGTACGGCGGCTTCGCGGGACTTGACCATGAAGAAGGTCTCGACGCCCGTCCGAGTCGCCTGCACCACCAGGTCGATACCGGGTCGGACCTCGGGATATGTGGCGCGGTCCCGATCAAGGGCCGGCTCGCCGAGCTTACCCGTCCAACCCATCGACACCCGGCGCTCGCCGACGCCGACCGTGGCCAAGGCGTGCGTGCCGGGGGCGGGTTGCGTTCCCGACAACACCAGGTCCGACGGCGCAGCCTTCGGCGACACGGTGCCGTCCGCATTGCGTACGAGGGTCAGGTCGACGGGAACCCAATGCCCGCTCTGTTTGACGCGGACCGGCGCCGCACTGACAGTGCGCTCCACCTGCCCCGTCGGCAGCGCAACAGCGGCCATCGTCTCTGCGGTGGCCTCGTCAATGGAGACCCGCCCGCTACAAATCCGGGCGGCGATCAGGGCAGCCGTCTCATCCGCGGCGGACGCTGGACAGGAGGGCGTGGCGCTGGGCTTCTTTGACACGGCGTGAGCAACTGGACTGGGAACGCCGCTGAGGGTGGCTGCAAGTACGACCGGCAGACCGAGCGCTAGGCGTCGGGACCACGGCAACAGCGGCACACGCCACAATGTCACGGGTCCCAAGGATCGCCCGAAGACTCTTGGCAATTTTCCTCCAAGATCTGATCCTGATTGGAGGGACGACGCTAGCAACGGATCGGATCTTCGGTTGCCCCCTGCGACCTATCGATCACGAAGTGTCATATCCATGGGAATGGAATGAATTGGCGAAAAGTCGGCGTGTGCCCACTGCCGTCCCGTGTTGCCCCGTGCTGCCAAGTTCTGCCCGGATAATGCCCAAACGGAGAGCAAAAAACGCGGTCCGTCACGAAGACGAACCGCGTTCTGACTTGCATTTTCATTTGTAGCGGGGACAGGATTTGAACCTGCGACCTCTGGGTTATGAGCCCAGCGAGCTACCGAGCTGCTCCACCCCGCGTCGCTTGCATAACGCTAGCACGGGGGTGGCCGTAACCCCGCTTCGGGCCGTACCGAGCGCCAGACCTGCTGCGCCCATCCCAGGTCCGCCGGGTCGTCGTAGACGCAGACCAGGTGCAGGACGTCGCCCGGCACGGCGACGAAGCCGTGCAGGTTGTGCACGATCCGGCCGTCGCCCAGGGCCGGGCGCCAGAAGGCGTACCGGAGCACTTGCTCGTCGGTCTCGGTGAGCTCGCCGTCGCGGTCGCGGGGTGAGTCCGCGGTCAGGTCGCGGATCATGTCGGCCGGCGCCGCGTCGGCGGGCGTGCCCAGCGGGTCCAGGTGCACCGTGCGGCCGGGGCCGCCGAAGAAGATCCGGTCCTGGTGCGTGCGTAGCTCAAGGCCCGCGGTGCGGTCCAGCGACCAGCGGCCGGTGATGCGCTGCCGGACCGGGGTCGGCAGCGCGTACGTGAGCCGGCTGAGCACGTCGTCGCGGTCCCACTCGTCGTGCAGCACCCGGTGCATCAGGGTGCCCTCGTCGGCCACCAGGTACGGGATCGACTCGGGGTCGCGGACCTCGGCCCGGGCCGGCGCGCCCAGCATGTCCGTCCATGGTTGCACCGCGTTCGCCACGGTGCCTTCGAGGCGCAGGTCCGCGTACTCGGGGGTTTCCCAGATCTTGCTTGCGTGCCGCACCACCTCCGCGGGCACTCGCAGCCAGACCGAGTATTCGAGGGTGCCGCCGCCGGTCAGGCGGACCGGCATCAGGCAGCGGATGAATGCGCCGAGGTCCCCGGCGGCCCGCAGGTGCTCGTTGCCCCAGGTGGCGTCGCGGTCCGCCGGGGAGAGCGTGAGCAGCGGGTCCGGCCAGGTCGAGCGGATCGCGAAGTCGACCGGGGGGAGGGCGCCGCCGCAGCACGGGCAGTCAGGCAGATGATCAGGCACCCGGGCACCCTACCCAGCGCGGCGGCCCTCCGGCAGGGAGCCGGAGGGCCGTCAGCACGGCGGTGGTCAGCAGTAGGTCTGGTTCTTGTTGCTGGTCCACTTGCAGGAGTCGATCGACTTGCCGGACGGGCTGCGCAGGTATGCCGTGTCGCCGGCGTTGTTCCAGACGTAGCCGGACCGGTTCCAGTACCGGTGGGCGCCGTCGGGCCTGCCGTTCGTGCCCCTGCCGCTGTGCACGTAGGCGGTCCGGCCGGCGCCGACCTTCTGGTTGGTCGAAATGGTGTAGACGTGCCCGGAGGCGTCGCGGATCGTCCAGCCCTTGAGGTTGATCGTCTTCTTGGTCCGGTTGGTCACCCGGACGTACTCGGCGTTGAGGCTGGCGTTGCTGCCGTTGTCGGCGCCCGGCGAGTTGTAGACGATCTTCGAGAACTGCACGTCGCCGGCCTTCGGTGCGGCCGTCGCCGGTGTGGTCGGCGTGGTCGGCGTCGTGGGTGTGGTCGGCGTCGTCGGGGTGGACCCGCCGCCGCTGCCACTGCCGCTGCCGACGTTGATCGAGACCGTCTCGGTGTGGCCGGCCAGCAGGTTGTTGTCCGGTTCGGCGTCGATCACCGCGCGGTACGACTTGGTTCCGGTGCCCTGTCCGCTGAGCGTCGTGGTGTAGACCGAGGCGTCGCCGACGGTGGAGCCGCCCGCGATGTTGGTCCAGCCGCTGCCCGTGCTGTGCTGGATGTGCGCGGCCAGGCCCGGCTGGGTCGGGTTGGCCGTCACCGAGACGTCGACGGTGCCGTTCGAGGCGGTCATCGTCATGGTGGGCACGATGCCCATCGCCACCGAGATGCGGCTGGAGGCGACGCCGTTGGCCACCACGTAGAAGCGGAAGCCGGAGTCCACGAGGCGGCTCAGCTCGTACCTGCCCGAGGTGGAGGCGATGGTCGACACGTAGCCGCCGTGGTCGAAGTCCTGCGATCGGTAGAAGTCGTTGAACACGTACGCCGATTCGTAGAGCTCGACCGTCGCGCCCGCGGCGGCCGTACCGGTGATGGTGATGGGGCCGTAGCCGTTGCGACTGGCCGGCGCCGAGATGGTCGGCGCCGCGTCGGCAGCCGCCGCGGGGGCGGCCAGGCCGAGGGCGGCGGCGCAGCCGATCGTGGCGATGGCCGCCGTCTTCCGTGCACGCATCAGCAGTTCTCCTCATTACTGTGGGGGATCAACGCAGCGTAGTGAAGATAACCGAACGTAGTCACCCGTCCGGAAGGGTGCGGTTATCACCTGGTCGGATGAGCTGAGCAGCAACTCTGAGTCACATTTGGCAGAGGGGGCATGGTGACTTCAGGTAGTGGGACGCCGCGTTATACGGTCGGACGTGTGTTGACCCTCGATCAGTTGCAGGCGGACTGCGGCCGGTGCGCCGCGCTCTGCTGCGTCGCCCCGGCCTTCGCCAAGTCGTCCGACTTCGCCATCGACAAGCCCGCCGGCAAGGCGTGCCCCAACCTGGCCGAGGACTTCCGTTGTGACATCCACGACATGCTCCCCGAGCGGGGCTTCCCCGGCTGCGTCGTCTTCGACTGCTTCGGGGCCGGTCAGCAGGTCACCCAGGTGACCTTCGGCGGCCGCCAATGGCGGGACACGCCCGGCATCGCCGGGCAGATGTTCGCGGTGTTGCCGGTCATGCGCCAGCTCCACGAGCTGCTCTGGTACGTCACCACGGCGCTCGAACTGCCGGCAGCGCGCCGCCTGCACCCGGGGTTGCGCGCCGCCCGCGACGAGACCGCCGCCCTCGCCGCCGGCACCCCCGAGGAGTTGCTCGCGCTGGACGTCGACGCGCACCGGCGGCGGGTCAACCCGCTGCTGCAGGAGGCGAGCGAGCTGGCCCGGGCCGGGTCCGGCGGGCGCCGGCCCGACCACCGTGGCGCGAACCTCATCGGCCGCCGGCTCAAGGGCGCCGACCTGCGCGGCGCGAGCCTGCGCGGGGCCCTGCTGATCGGCGCGGATCTTCGCGGCGCCGATCTGCGGTCGGCCGACGTCACCGGCGCCGACCTGCGCGGCGCGGATCTCCGCGGCGCCGACCTGACCGGCACGTTGTTCCTGACCGCGGCGCAGCTGAAGGCCGCCGTGACCGACGCCTCGACGAAGGGTCTAGCGACGCCACCCGGCCCCTAGGATGATGGATCTCGCCGATCGACCGAGACTCCGTGGAGCGTGTTGTCATGCAGGTGTCCGGTCTGGTCTGGGCCTTGACCGTGGTCGGGATCATCGGCCTCGTCGTCTTCGACTTCTACTTCCACGTCCGGCGCGCGCACGTCCCGACGCTCAAGGAGGCGGCGGCCTGGTCCGCCGTCTACGTCGGCCTGGCGATCGTGTTCGGCTTCGGGGTGCTGATCTTCGGCGGCACCGACATGGGCGCCGAGTATTTCGCCGGCTGGGTGACCGAGAAGGCGCTGTCGGTCGACAACCTCTTCGTCTTCCTGGTGCTGCTCAACAGCTTCAAGGTGCCGCGCGCCGACCAGCAGAAGGTGCTGCTCTTCGGCATCGTTTTCTCGCTGATCGCCCGGACCGGCTTCATCTTCCTGGGCGCCGCGCTGATCAACTCGTTCGCCTGGATCTTCTACGTGTTCGGCCTGATCCTGCTGATCACCGCCGGCAACCTGCTCAAGGGCGACGACAGCGAGGGCCGGTCCTCGGACAACATCATCATCCGGATCGCCCGGCGCTTCCTGCGCACCTCGGACGGCTACGACGGCGACAAGCTCTTCACCATCCAGGACGGCAAGCGGGTGCTGACCCCGATGCTGCTGGTCATGGTCGCGATCGGCGGCACCGACATCCTCTTCGCGCTCGACTCGATCCCGGCCATCTTCGGCCTCACCCAGAGCGTCTACCTGGTCTTCACGGCCACCGCGTTCTCGCTGCTGGGGCTCCGCCAGCTCTACTTCCTGCTGGACGGGCTGCTGGACCGGCTCATCTTCCTCTCGTTCGGCCTGGCCGCGATCCTCGCCTTCATCGGGGTGAAGCTGATCCTGCACGCGCTGCACGAGAACAACATGCCGTTCATCAACGGCGGCGAGCACATCGACGTGGTCGAGATCAGCACCGGCGCCTCGCTGGGCTTCATCATCGGTGTGCTGATCATCACCGTGGTCGCGTCGCTGCTCAGCCCGAAGGGCCGGGCGCAGACCTACGTCGCCGCGGCGCGCCGGCACGCGACCGAGTTCCTCGACATCGAGACCGACCCGCGATATTGCGACGAGATCTACCACCGGCTCCTCGACGAGGAGGCGCACCTCAAGAGCCTGCCGGAGAAATACCGGGCCCGGATCCGCCAGCAGGACGAGCTGATCAAGCTGCTGCGCCGCGCCCACCAGGTGCACGACGAGCGGGTCACCGCCGGCACGTGCTTCACCGTCACCGTCAGCGTCTGAGCCGCCGCCGCCCGCGCGGGCGGCTCAGTAGCTGCGGTTGCCCCGGCTGGTCGAGCCGAGGTCCTGGTCGGGCTGGCGCGCCCCGGCCTTGCCCCGCGCCGAGTTGGCCGCGAAGCGCGCGGCCGCGCGGCGGACCCGCTCGGCCCGGGCGGTGAGGTCGGTGGTCGGCGCCTCGGCGGAATCGGCCGCCGCCTCCGCCGCGAAGGCTCGCTCCGCCGCGGCTTCTTCCTCGACGGCCCGGGCATGTGCGGCCCGGATCTCGGCAGCGGCCCACTCCGTCGCGGCCTGTGCCTCCGCGGCATGCACTGCCGCGGCTGCCTCCGTGGCCTCTTCCACGGCGGAGACCAGCTCGGCGACCCGGGCGGCGAGGCTGGCCGCGCGGGATGCGAGATCCGGCTGGGTGAGGTGGGTGTCCTGCTCGGCCGCGACCGCCTGCAGCGCCCGCGCCTCGTCGGCGGCCAGCCCCGGCCGGTAGCCGGGCAGGCGCATGGTCGCGCCGCTGACCGAAGCCGGGTGCGGCTCCTCGGCCGCCACCGCATGGTCCCAGCCGTAGGGCTGCGGCCCGTCGGCCGCCGTCGCGTGCTCCGGGCCGTAGGGATGCTGCGCTTCCGGGGGATCGGCCGGCGGCACGGTGTCGGCCGGGCGCTGCACCGCCAGCGCGCCCAACAGGGTCACCGTCTGGCCCTCGCCGCCCTGGAAATTGCTGAACTCCGGGCCGATCAGCAGCCGCGACAGCATCCGGGTCTGCGGCGTCGACAGGCCCAGCAGCTCCGCGTTGTCGACCCGGAACCGGGCGATCGCGTGCCGGATCAGATTGGCCAGCTTGTCGGCGGCCCCGACCGTGCCCAGCTCGCCGCCGGCGAAGACCAGCGCGGGGAAGGACCCGTCGGAGGCGGTGCACACGAGCTGGATCTGGGCCGCGGCGGCCGAGCGGCCCGCCGTCCGGGCGCCTGGCTGCACCCGCAGGTGCTGCGGGTGCAGCCAGCGCAGCTCACCCGAGGTGACCTCCAGGCCGTCGTCGGCAGACTCCGAGCGGGTGTACGCGTAGACGATCCGCTGATCGGTGACCAGCACCTCGGTAGCCTCGGGCAGCACCCAGCGCGGCAGCGACGCGGTTTCGTCGAAGGCGTACTCGGCGACGGCACAGCGGCCCTGCCACAGGCCCCGTTCGCCGCCCTGCAACGGGCCGAACACGTCGGAGCGAGTGGCGGGAATCACCGTGGCCGGGAGGAAATGCGGGTCCAGCATTCCTCGATTAGATCGATATCGCGGGGGCCCGGACAAGTCACGGGGACATGAATTTGCCTCAGCCGGGAACGTCTGAACCTTTTGGCCGGTGCCGTCCGTACTGCTGTCTAGGACCGCGCGCTGAACAGTCCCTCCGGCGGGGCCGGCGAGGGAAGCGCGTCGATGTCCGTCGCCGGTGCCCGGCCGGAGGTGAATCGATCGAGGTCGGTCTCGACCCGGCCCGGGAACCAGTCCCCGGCCGCGCGCCGGCTCAGCTCGGCGACCGGTGGCGGAATCCGCCCGGCCAGCACCACCAGATTGCCGAAGCGCCGGCCACGTAGCACCGCCGCGTCCGCGACCAGGCAGGCCTGCGGCAGCGCCGCCCGGATGGTGGCGACCTGGGTACGGGCGTAGCGCAGCGGCGGCCCGTCCGCCACGTTGGCGATGAGCCAGCCGGTGGGGGCCAGCACCCGGGCCACCTCGTGCATGAACTCCACCGACGCCAGGTGTGCCGGAGTGCGGGAGCCCGCGAACACGTCGACGATGACCACGTCGTACCCGTCGTCGCGCATGCCCGTGACGGCCTCGCGCGCATCGCCGACCCGTACCCGGAGCTTGGCCTTGGGGTCCCAGGGCAGCGACCGGCGCACCAGCTCGATCAGCGGCCCGTCGATCTCCACCACCCGCTGCGGCGACCCGGGCCGGGTCGCCGCCACGTAGCGCGGCAGCGTCAGCGCGCCGCCGCCCAGGTGCAGGACCCGCAGCGGCGCGCCGGCCGGCGCGATCAGATCGATGGCGGCGGCCATCCGCCGGACGTACTCGAACTCCAGGTATGTCGGGTCGGCCAGGTCGACGTGCGACTGCGGGGCGCCGTCCAGCAGCAGGGTCCAGCCCGAGGCCCGGTCCGGGTCCCCGACCAGCTCGGCGACGCCCGAGCCGACGGTCTCGACCCGCCGCTCACCCCGCCTGCGCTGTGCCATCGCAGCAGTATGTCGGTTGCGATCCGGCGACAGCGCGGCGGGAGATCGGCGCGGGTCAGCGCGGGGCGACGAACTCGATGCCGAGCAACTCGGCCCAGAGCTCGCCGTCCGGGCCGACCAGGGCCGCGTCGCAGCGGGCGCCGCGGTCGTCGCGGTGGCCGTCGGCCACGATGCACAGCGCCGGGCCCGGCAGCCGGCCCCAGCGGTGGATCCGGCACTCGGCCACGCCCATGGGCAGCACCGGGCGGTGCTCGTCCATCGCCCAGACCCCGCTGAGCTGCAGCGCGCCGTCCAGGGCGGCGAGGTCCACCGGCAGGTTGTCGTCCGGCCAGCCCATCGCCCGGGCGCCGAGCACCGTGCCGACGACGCCGTCCGGGCCGATCTCGCCGAGCGAGCGGACCACGTGCAGCCGCGGCCCGTGGAACAGCGGGCGGCCCGCGTAGACCGAGCTGCCCGGGTAGCGGGCCGGATCGCCGGCGGGCCGCCACTCCCGGTCCGGTCCGGGCGCGCCGAATCCGGCCCGGAAGCACGGCTCGCCCGCGTCGTCGCTCAGCCAGACCTCCCGCCCGAAGACCGTGACCCCGATGGTCTGCGGGTGTTCCGTCGTCACCGCGCGCAGCACCCGGACGCCGGTCAGCACGGCGTCCTGCTCGCGGACCCGTGCGGCCGCGGCCATCCAGCCGAGCCCGGCCGCCAGCGGCAGGATCGCCACATCCTGCGGCCGGTGATCGGCGAGCCACGGATGCGTGCCGGCGTCGACGGCGACGCTGGCCGGCTGGGCCCGGTCGGGGCCGGTGGACCGCGGGGCCAGCACGATGTGGGCGGGCCCGTCGACCGCCAGCTCGGCGACGAACGCCGCGGCGCGGGTGCGGATCGGCACGACCTCGGCCTCCGGCCGGCCGGCATCGCCGTCGGCCGGATCCCAGGCCAGCGACCGGACCAGGCAGCCCGGCCGGCGGCGCTGCTCGGCCTCGGCGACCCGGTCCAGGGTGGCGCCGACCAGGGCCTGGGTGCCCGGCCCGAGGTCGCCGCGCCAGCCGGCCACCGACGAGAAGAGCACCAGGGTGTCGAGCGGGTCCTGCGCGGTCGCCGCGAGCAGCGCGGGCAGGCCGGCGAGGTGGGTGCTCAGCGTCCGGTCCGCGTCCGCCGCCGACCTCTCGCCCGGGCGCCGGTCGACGGTCACCTCGGCGCAGTGCAGCACGCCCGTGATCGGTCCCCACTCCGAGCGGACCTGGTCGAGCTCGGCGGTCAGCCGGTCGGCGTCGCGGTCGTCGGCGTGGACATACCGGGCCTCGGCGCCGGCGGCCACGCAGGCGCCGATCGTCCGCCGGATCTCGCGGGCGGCCAGCACCGCGCGGGCCCGGGTCCGCATCCCGGCCAGCCCGTCGGGCCCGCCGGTGCCGGCGGCGAACTTGCGCATCAGCGACACCTCGTCGTCGGCGCCGGCCAGGTGCTCCGGTTCGGCGCCCAACGGGGTACGGCCGAGCAGCACCAGCCGGCACCGGGTCGACCGGGCCAGCTCCACCAGCGCCGCGCCGCAGAAGCCACGCGCCTCGCCGGAGGCCACGACCACCGACTCCGGGCCGATGACCCGCTCGCGCGACGCTCCGGTCCCGGCGGACACCAGCCGCCCGACCGACCGGGTGCCGTCCGCGGCGATCCGGACCCGCTGCGCGCCCGCGCCCCGGGTGAGCTCGTCGGCGATCAGCACGGCCACGGCGCCGGGATCGCGGTCGCCGCGCTCGCACTCGATGGCGATGGCGGACGCCGACGGCCGCTCCCGGCCCACCGCGCCGACCAGCCCGACGAGGCCGCCGAGCCAGGCGCCGGCCCGGCCGCTGACGGTGTCGGCGACGGTCACGAAGATGCCGCGGTCCTTGCCGTTGCTGGCCAGCCACAGGGCATTGAGCTGGGCATCCATCGCCTCGTCGGTGGAGGCGGGCCGGGCCATGCCGCCGAGGAAGATGACGCCGCCGTGGCCGGGGTGGGCGGCCACGCCGGCGGCCAGGCCGCGCGCGGTGAGCTCGGCGGCCACGGCGGCGCCGAGACCGCTGCCGCCGTCGACGACGTGGACGGGGCCGGCGTGCAGCCCGGGCGGGGCGAGGCCGCCGAGCGGGGTCTGCGCCCAGGACATGGTCAGCCGGACCACGTCGACCTCGCCGGGTCCGGTGGCCCGGTCCGGGCCGGGCTCGGTGCCGGCCGGTGTGGCCGCTACCGACATCCATGGCAGCTCGGCCGGGTCGTCCGGGATGGGTTCGGTGCGCTCGATGGCTGCTCCCTGCCGGTCCGGCTGTGCCGGGACGGCGGCGGGAAGCGTTGCGGGGTCCTGCGGCTCGACCGGCGCTCCGGCTGTTTCGGTCGGTCGGGCTGTTTCGGTCGGTCGGGCGGTGAGGGCCTCGATGACCCGCAGGTATTCCAGGTGGGCTTCGGTCATCAGCCGCTGGAAGGTCGCGTGCGCTTCCGCGCTGTGCCGCGCCAGTTCCAGCGTCTCCCAACCGGGAGCTTCGGCGGGCTGTGTCGGCACCGCCGGCCCGGGTGGGGCGGCCAGGGGGACGTGCGGGGTAGGGGGCACGAAGGTCTCCTTGAATAGTACGGCTTTATCCGTACTATTCGGACACACGGCCGGGGTGTCTCGCCCGGGAAACGGTGTGGGTTACCTCGGTCAGGCTGATCGATCACGGTAACACCGGCGATACGGGCCGGAAGAAGCCGGCGTTACCGGTGCACCACTGCGAGTGAACGACGGCGGCGATATACGTGAAACCGGTCATGCGGGTGGTCCGGTGCGGTCCACACTGGTCCCGATCAACCAACGTGGAGGTGGGTGGTGTCGGGTATGGGGACCAGCGCGCTGGCCGAGATCATCGGCTACGGGCCGATGCGGACCGCCGGGCCGCCACCGGCGAACGACATGGCGGCCATCCTGGCCGCCGTCCAGCACCGGGCCGGGCCGCCGCTCAAGATCCGGCGGCACGAGGCCGAGGACGGTCCCGCCTACTGGCGCTGGGACTGCGACAGCTGCGGCGAGTACGGCGGCGGCCGGCACCACAGCGACGCGATCACCCGCGCGATGCGGCACTGCGGTGAGCACCCGGAGCACCGCTCGTCCCTGCTGCCGCCGTCGCGCTGCCGCGAGCGGGATCACCGGCTGGCGGTGCATCCCATGCTCTTCGCGCTCGACGACGAGCTGCCGCCGGAGCCACTCACGAGCTGAGCGGCGAGCTCACCCGGCCGCCCCCTTCTTCGCGCTCAGCACCTCGGCGATCCGGGCCACCCGCGGGTCGGCGAGGATCTGCTCCAGGCTTGCCGTCAGCGGGATCCGCCAGTTCGGATACTGGTCGGTGGTGCCCGGCAGGTTGGGCTGGCGCAGCTCGCCCAGCACGTCGTAGAGCGACGCCGTGATGAACCGGCACGGCGTACGGGCGAGGAACTCGTGCATCGCCACGATGATCTCCTCGGCCGGGGTGTCCGGGGTGATCAGGCCCTCCTCGGTGAGCTGGAAGAGCAGCTTGGCCCGGTCCTGGTCGGCGAACTCCTGCTCGGCCTCGATCGTCCCGGCCAGCTGGCCCAGCTCGGCGCGGACCCGGACCTGCTCGCCGATCAGGAAGCCGGCCGCCGTCGGCAGATCATGGGTGGAGATCGTGGCGAGGGCGTTGCGCGGATAGTCCGCCGCGGGCAGGTAGCACTCCGCCGGGTCGTCGTAGTCCCGGGTGAACCACAGCACCGCCGAGCCGAGCATGTTCATGCGCTCGAGGGTCTCGGTGACCACCGGCAGCACCGTGCCGAGGTCCTCGCCGATCACCACCGCGCCGGCCCGGTGCGCCTCGAGCGCCAGGATGCCGAGCATCGCCACCGGGTCGTAGTGCACGTACGTGCCCTCGGCCGCGCCCATGCCCGGCGGCACCCACCAGAGCCGCCACAGCCCCGCGACGTGGTCGACGCGCAGACCGCCGGCGCGCCGGAAGATCCGCTGCAGCATGTCCCGGTACGCGGCGTAGCCGGTCTCGATGAGCTGGTCGGGGCGCCACGCGGCGAGCCCCCAGTCCTGCCCGAGCTGGTTGAACGCGTCCGGCGGGGCACCGGTGTGCACGCCGGCGGCGAGCACGTCCTGCAGCAGCCAGCCGTCCGCCCCGTTGGGGTCGATGCCGACGGCGAGGTCGTGCACGATCCCGACCGGCATCCCGGCGTCCCGGGCCGCCCGGTTGGCGGCACCGAGCTGATCCTCCAGCAATTGCTGCAGCCAGACGTGGAACGCGACGCGGTCGCCGGTGCGGGCCGCGAGCACCGCGGGGGAGTCCGGGCGCCGCAGCTCGGCCGGCCAGGCCTGCCAGTTCGCGCCGTGCAGTTCGGCGAGCGCGCAGAACGTCGCGAAGTCCGTCAGCCCGGGGTCGGCGGTCAGGTCCACCTCGCCGGCCAGCGGCCAGAGCAGTTCCAGGGCGGCGCGCTTGGCCTGCCAGACCGCGGTGTAGTCGATCAGGCCGTCGGCGGCCGGCGCCGGCCGCAGGGCGTCGACCTGCTCGCGCAGGGGCGGATCCGCCCGGCGGTACGCGGCGGTGTCGGCCACCCGCAGATACAGCGGGTTGGCGAACCGGCGGCTCGACGGCGAGTACGGCGACGCCGGCACCGGCAGCGTCGGGGTGATCGCGTGCAGCGGGTTGAGCAGCACCAGCCCGGCGCCCCGGCTGCCCTCGACGAAGCTCCGCAGGTCCCCGAGATCGCCCATGCCCCAGGACCCGGCCGAGTGCAGCGCATAGAGCTGCAGCATCCAGCCCCAGGTCTCCGGCGGCTCGGGCAACTCGGTGGGCACCACCACCAGCGTCACGTCCTGGTCGGCGGTGACCAGCCGGTGCCAGCCCAGCGGCAGGTCACGCGGGAGCTGCCCGGCGGCCTCCGCCCGCGAGCCGTCCTCCAGGTGGATGGTGCCGGTGAGCGGCTCGGTGCTGCCGTGCCGGACGACCACCGTCCCGGGCAGCCGGTGCCGTTCCCGGGCGGAACGGATCTCGGTGAGCGCGGCGGCGACCGAGGCCGGCGCCGTGGCGTCGACGCCGAGCAGACCCAGCACGCCGATCACCGACTCCGCCGACACGTCCCGGCGCTCGCGATGCCAGTCCTCGTACCAGGTGGCCACCCCGTGCGCCTCGGCCAGAGCAGTCAGATCCGCGTTCATCCCCGTCCCCTCACTCGACTCCGCTGCCCATACCCTGCCCTGCCGCGGGGTAGTCCGGCCACGGGGGTCTTGCGGGTGTCCGCCAAGATGGATTGCATGTCATCTGCAGTGAAATGGTGGTCACGGCTCAGCGCCGCCGTGACGGGCGCCGTCCTGACGCTGGTGGTGCCGGTGCACGCCTGGGCGGCGAGCAACGGTGTGGCCGAGGTGGCGGTCGAGGCGGCCCGTTCGCGGCGCAGTCGGGGCGGCCTTGGTGTCTTCGGCATTCTCGGCGGCCTGTGCTGCCTGGTCGTGGTCGGCGGCATCGTGCTGGCGATCATCCTGATTTCCCGGAACCGTAAGCGTCGCTGAGCCCGCCCACCTAGCTTTGAGGGGTGGGCATCCGGGCGAAAGCGATCGCGCTGGGCACGGGGATCGCCGCGGTCTGCACCGTGCCGCTGGTGATCACCGTCACCGCCGACGCGGCACCGGACGTGCTGCTCTCCAAGGGCCGTCCGATCGTCGCGTCGACGGTGGCCGGCTCCGCGTATGACGCCGCCAAGGCGGTGGACGGCTATGTGAACAGCCGCTGGGTGGCCGGCGCGGCCGGCACCCAGTGGCTGTGGATCGACCTGGGCAAGGCGCAGGAGGTCAGCCGGGTCCGGCTGCGCTGGGAGGGCGGGTACGCGAAGTCGTACCGCGTCCAGGTCTCCGGCGACGGTGCCACCTGGCGGGATCTGCACCGCACGACCGGCGGCGACGGTGGCATCGACGATCTCAAGAAGCTCAGCGGCAGCGGCCGCTACCTGCGGGTCCTCGCCACCCAGCAAGGCTCGGCGAGCGCCTACTCGCTCTACGAGGTGCAGGCCTACGGGCCCGGCCCGGCCGCCCCGGTGGTGGAGCACGCCGCCGCGATGACGTCGTCCGCGCTCGCCGCCGGGCTCGTCGACCCGAAGAAGAAGACCTTCGCGCTGCAACTGATCTCCAGCGCGGAGAACTCGACGCTGAACTGGCGCGGCGAGTTCGGCTACCTCGAGGACATCGGCGACGGGCGCGGGTATACCGGCGGCATCGTCGGCTTCTGCTCCGGCACCTCGGACATGCTGGCGCTGGTGAGCGAATACACCCGCCGGGCGCCCGGCAACAAACTGGCCCGGTACCTGCCTGCCCTGCGTACCGTCGACGGGTCGGACTCGCACGCCGGGCTCGACCCCGGCTTCCCGGCCGCCTGGAAGGCGGCCGCCGCCGACCCGGTCTTCCAGAAGGCGCAGGAGGACGAGCGGGACCGGGTGTACTTCGCTCCCGCGGTCGCCCTGGCCTCGGCGGACCAGGTGCGCGCGCTCGGCCAGTTCGCCTACTACGACGCCGCGGTGATGCACGGCCAGTCCGGGCTGCGCAGCATCCGGGCCGACGCCATGCGGAACGCGAAGACGCCGAAGCAGGGCGGCGACGAGTTGGTGTGGCTCAACGCCTTCCTGAACGCCCGGGTCAAGGAGATGCGCACCGAGGCGGCGCACAGCGACGTGACCCGGGTCGAGACCGCGCAACGGCTGTTCCTGCGGGCCAGCAACCTGGACCTGAACGGGCCGCTCAGCTGGCGCGTCTACGGCGACAGCTTCACGACGCGTTGATCAATCGGTGTCGCCCGGCTTTCCCTTGGCCGGCTTTCCGGTGTCCGGCCCGGTCGGGTCCTTCTCCTTGCCCTTGCTGATCTGGATGCTCACGTAGCCGCCCTTGATGGTCTGGCCCGCCGGCGAGGTGCCCGCGGCCTGGCCCTTCGGGCAACTCGACGCGACCTCGGTGCCCGGGCCCGCGGTGAAACCGGCACCCCGGATCTTGCTGGTCGCGTCGGCCACGCTCAGGCAGGTCACGTCCGGGATCGAGCGTTGCTCACCCCGGGCGATCTTGTCGCCGGACGGCTTCTTGAACTGGTCCTTCGGCTTGTCCTTCATGATGTCGCGCACGGTGGTCATGACCGCCGGGTTCACGATGTCGTGGCTCAGCCGGTACGGGTGGTCCTGGTAGTCCGGGTTGACCAGGTATCCGGCGACGACGATCGAGGTCGTCCCGATGATCAGCGAGGCCGTCTTGTCGTTGTCGGTGGTGCCGGTCTTGCCGAAGATCGGGTGGCCGATGATGCCGCGGGCGCCGCCGGCGGTCCGGCCGCTGCAGCTGCCGAGCTGGGCCGAGTCGCCGACCGGGCAGCGGGCCGCGTCGATCGTGGCCCGGGCCACGTCCGGCTTGGTGGCCTGCCGGCAGTTCGGCTTGCCGACGTCGATCTTCTCGCCCTTGCTCGTGGTGATCTGCTGTACGGGCGTCGGGTCGCAGTATTTGCCGTCGGCCGCGAGCGTGGCGTACGCGTTGGCCATCTCCAGCGGTGTCGAGGCAGACACGCCGAGGGTGAAGGAGCCCCAGTCCTTGGCGTGCTTGGTGGCCATGTCCTGCTCCTGCTGCGACCGGAACCGCACGCCGAAGCGCTGGGCGGCGTCGACCACCTTGTCGGCGCCGACGCTCTCCTCCAGGGGCACGAAGTAGGTGTTGACCGAGGCGCCGAACCCGGTCCACATGTTGTACGGGCCCTTCTCGTTCTTCGAGGCGTTCGTCGGGCAGTAGTACCCGTTGCACTCGGCCGGCCCGCCCGAGTCCCGGTAGCCGGACTTGTACATGTAGGTGGTGTTGATCGGGTACGCCAGCGGGTAACCGTTCTCCAGCGCGGCGATCATCGTGAACATCTTGAACACCGAGCCGGCCTGGTAGCCGGTGATGTCACCGCCGCCGCTGAGCAGCGGGTTGGTGGTGTTCGGATAGGTGCCGCGGATCCCCTTGTCGGCCTTCTTGGGGTCCGAGGACATCTTGTTGTTCGCGTCGTCCAGCTTGTAGCGGCGGTTGGCGGCCAGCGCGCGGACCCGGCCGGTGCCCGGCTGGACGGCGGCGAGCAGCAGCGCGTCGCGGTTGTTGATGCTGATCTTGTCCGAGATGTTCTCCCGGGCCGCCGCCTGCGCCTTGATGTCCAGCGAGCTCTGGATCCGGTAGCCGCCGCTCTTGAGCCGCCGCTCCCGGTCGTACGTGGTCTGGCCGAACTCCGGGCGTTCCAGCCACCAGCGGTAGAAGTAGTCGCAGAAGAAGCCCCAGTGGTTGGTCTTCACCGCCGCGCATCCGTTGCCGGTGCGCTGCGCGGTCCTGCCCAACTTGACCTTGACGGCGGCGGCCGCCGCCGCGGGGGTGATGTAGCCGAGGTCACGCATGTTGCCGATGACCCAGTTGCGCCGCTCCAGCGCCTTGGGGTAGCCGATGGCCGTCGTCGGGTCGAAGCCGCTCGGTGCCTTCACCATGCTGGCGAGCAGGGCCGCCTCGGGGATGGTGAGGTCTTTCGGCTGCTTGGAGAAGTAGACCTGGCTGGCCGCGTAGACGCCGTACGAGCCGTTGCCGAAGGGCGCCGTGTTGAGATAGCGCTCCAGGATCTGCTGCTTGGTCAGCTCCTTCTCCACCTGCATGGCGTACTTCATCTCGGTGACCTTGCGGGTGGGTGTGTCCTCGGTGGCGTCGACGACCTCCTGCGGGGTGGTCGCCGAGTAGGCCAGGGACATCTTCACCAGCTGCATGGTCAGGGTCGAGGCGCCCTGCTTGGCGCCACCCTGGTTGTTGTTCACCAGCGCGCGGACGGAGCCCTTGAGGTCGACGCCGTTGTGCTTGTAGAACTGGTGGTCCTCGGCGGAGACGATCGCGTTCTGCATGTTGACCGAGATGTTCTTGAGCGGGACGTCGCTGCGGAACTCGTCGTAGAACACCGCGATGGGTGTCTTGTTGTCGGCCGCGAAGACCCGGGTCAGCTGCGGGGCGGTGGCCTGCTTGAGCTGGCTGGGCAGGCTGGCGAAGGCCTCGCCGCCGGCCTTGGCCGCGAGACCCGACATGGCCACGGCGGGGAAGGCGGCCGCGGCCACGGCGACGCCGGCCAGTAGGCCGCAGACCACCAGCGAGGACACGTTCGTGACGAAGTGGTGATCGCGTCCACGCATCAAGAAAATCCGTTCGCAGATTAGACAAAAATCAATGCCGCCCGGGTCGCCGAAACGACCCGGGCGGCAGAGTAGCGGTTCCGCGCAACGATGTCAGACCTTGGTCCACTTCTGGTTAGTCGCGCCACCGCAGTCCCAGAGTTGCAACTGGGCGCCGTTGGCGCTGTTCCAGCCCGTGACGTCGACGCACCTGTTGGCCGAGACGTTCACCAGGTCGCCGGCGGCCGACAGGGTGAACCGCTGCACCGGGTTGCCGTTGCAGGTGACGAGCTGGATCGGGGTGCCGTTGGTCAGCGCGCCGCCGGCCGGGTCCATGCACTTGCCCAGGCCGCGCAGGGTGCCGTCGCTGTTCGGCGTCCACTGCTGGGCGGCGGTGCCGTTGCAGTCCCAGAGCTGCAGCCGGGCGCCGTCGACCGGGTTGCCGGACGGGATGTCGATGCAGCGGCCGCTGAAGTTCGACCTCAGCGCGCTGGCACCGGTGCTGGGCGGCGTGCCCCCGTCGGTCCACGCCGAGACCCGGACATAGTCGACGAGCATCGTCTGCGGGAAGGAGGTGCTGGCGTCCGGGTAGCCGGGCCAGTAGCCGCCGACCGCCACGTTCAGGATCATGAAGAACGAGTGGTCGAAGACCCACCGGTCGCCCCCGAGGCCGGCCGGGGTGATCCGGAAGTATTCCGCGCCGTCGAGGAACCAGACGATCAGGTTGGGCGACCACTCCACCGCGTAGTTGTGGAACGCGTCACCGAGCGCGGCCCCGATCGTCCGGCCGCCGCCGATGCCCTCGGCGCCGGAGTAACCGGGGCCGTGCACCGTGCCGTGGACCGTGTTCGGCTCCTTGCCGACGTTCTCCATGATGTCGATCTCGCCGGTGGTCGGCCAGCTGTTGCCGCCGAGCATCCAGAACGCCGGCCAGATGCCCTGACCCTTGGGGATCTTGATGCTGGCCTCGAAGCGCCCGTAGGTCTGCGCGAACTTGTCGGCGGTCAGGATCCGGCCGGACGTGTACTGACAGGTGCCGTAGTGGCACTGGTAGTTGGCCGGGTTCTCCCGGCGGGCGGTGATCGCCAGGTGACCCTGCCCGTCCTGCCGGACGTTGCTCGTCGAGTTGGTGTAGTACTGCTGCTCGTTGTTGCCCCAGCCGCTGCCGCCGATGTCGAATTTCCACTTGCTGGCGTCGATGGGGCTGTTGGCGGCGCCGTTGAACTCGTCCTGCCAGGTGATGCCGCCGATGGCGGCCTCGGCGGTGTCATTGCGAGAGGTGGCCACGAGGCTGCTCGCGAGCGTGACGGCGACAACCGCCGCCGCGAGCAGTATGCGGTTTTTGCGCATGGGGATGTGCCTCCGGGGGAAGAGGTTGTTAACACTCTTAGCAGTGTTTACAGATCGACCGGTGTCAGTCAAGCGAAACCGGTTCCGGAACCCCGAAGAACGCGTTTGGAGTTAGATCTTCTTGAACAGAGCCGGCAGCGCGGTCGGCTCCCAGCCCGGCAGCGACGTGTGCGTCTCCTGCACCTGGTAGCGGATGCCCTCGTAGGTGACCAGTTGCCCGGCGACATAGTCGGTGAACGGCGCCCACTCCGTGGCGGTCGGTGCCGAGGTCGGCGGGGTCGTCGGCGGCGTGGTGGCCGCGGGGCTCGTCGGCTCGGTGGCGGGCGGCTCGGTGGCCGTCGGCTCGGGGTCGCTGCTGGGCGACTCGTCGGTGGGCGGCTCGGTGGCCGGATCGGACGCGGGCGGGCTCGTCGGCTCGGTGGCCGGGGGCTCGGTGGCGGGCGGCTCGGTCGGTTCCGCCGAGGCGTCGGCCCCGGAGAAGCTGATCGTGTCGACGGTCATCCGGCCAGGGAGGTCGGCCCGGTCGCGATCGTTGGTCACGGACAGGCTCAGGGCCAGCTTGAACGGCTGGGTGGGGTCGAAGCCCTCCGGCGCCTGCTGGTCGACCTGCTGGCCGTCGACGGACAGCAGCACCTCGTCGGGCGTCCAATCCACCGCGTAGGTGTGGAAGTCACCGTCGGAGACCGGCTCGGCGAGCAGGTTCAGCGCGCCGGCGTTCGGCTGGGAGGTGCCGACGAGCTCCACCGCGGGCTGCAGGCCCTCGCCCTCGGGTGCCTTGACCCGCGCCTCGACGTGGCCGGAGGTGCCGCGCAGCGTGCCCCTGCTGAACAGGCGTGCCGTGGAGAACGTGTCCCGATCCTCCCCGCGCAGGACGATCACGAGGTTGCCGTCGCCGTCCAGCCGGACGTTGCGGGAGCTCTGGCTGAACTGCGTGCCGCTGCCGGTCCGGTCGGTGCGCAGACCCCACTTCGCCGCGTCGACCGTGCTGCCGCGGGTGCCGGTGAAGTCGTCGGCGAAGGCGGGCAGCGACCGGCTCCGGCGGCTGTCGTTACCGCGGTTGCGTTCCGCGGCGTCCGCGCTGTCGTTGCGGGTCGGCAGCCAGACGGCGGTGACCAGTCCGGCGGTCGCGACCACGAATGCGACGACGAATCGGGGGCGCAGCCACGAGGGCCGTTGCGGCGCGCTGTGTCGCGGCACGAGAAACCTCCGGGGGGCAATGATTCTGATGCGTCAGCAGAGACTTAAGAAGATCTGGGAGCAAAGGTCAAGTCGTTGCGGGTGAAAACAAGAAAGATTCAGGATTTCGGGTCGGTGCGGCTCGAAATGCGGACGGCCGTGCCTTCGGGTCCGGTTTTGATCTCACACGTGTCGGTCAGTTCCCGGACCAGCCAAAGACCCCAGCCGCCCGGTTCGTCCGGCGCGGGGCGATGCGGGCTGACCGGATCCAGGCCGGCGCCGCGGTCGCTGACCTCGCAGACGACCGTGCCGTTGGCGGACCAGACGGTGAGTTGACCGGTGCCGCCCCCGTGCCGCACGGCATTAGTGAGCAATTCGTTGACAGCGACCACGAAATCCGCCAGCCGCTCGCCGGCCAGTCCGGCCTCGGCGGCCCGGGCCGTGACGGCATGCCGCAGCGAGGTGACCCGGCTGCGGTCGAACTGCTCGAAGATCAACGGTTCCGTACCGATGCCTCCGACGGTAGGCGACGTCTGATCATTCCGCTGGATGAGCGGGTCTGTGCGATTGTCGGGGACATGGCGCAATCGAGTGGGCTGCAGAACCCGTTGTGGCGGGCGATCGCGGTGTATCGGATCGCCGCGCTGGTCTATGTGGCGGTGCTGGTGGTCCGGAATGTCGGCGCCTATGAGCGGCCGATGCTGGCCTGGCCGGTGCTCGCGGCGACGGCGGCGTGGACCGTCTTCACCACGTACGCGTATGCCGTGCCGACCCGGCGCCGGCCCCCGCTGCTGGTGGCCGACCTGCTGGTCACCATGGCCGTGCTGGCCGCCAGCCTCTCGGTGGTCGGCCGGTACGCGCTCGAGCAGGGAAAGCCGACCCTGGCCGTGGCCTGGCACGTCGCCCCGGTCATCGCCTGGGCGGTGGCCGGCGGCCGGCGCTGGGGCATCGCCGCGGCGCTCGCCATGGGTGCCACGGACCTGATCGTGCGGGCGCACTACGACCAGGCGGCCTTCACCGGCACGGTGCTGATGGTGCTCGCGGCCACCGCGGTCGGCTACCTCGTCGGCGTCGCCGAGGTGTCCCAGCAGCGCCTGGAGCGAGCCATCCAGCTGGAGGCCACCATCCGCGAGCGGGAACGGCTGGCCCGCGACATCCACGACTCGGTGCTGCAGGTGCTCGCCCTGGTCAAGCGGCGCGGCGCCGGCCTGGAAGGAGAGGCGGGCGAGCTGGCCCGGCTCGCCGGCGAGCAGGAGGCGGCGCTGCGCACGCTGGTCACCGGCCGGACCGCGGAACCGGTCGACGAGCACGCCGAGGTCGACCTGATCGCGCTGCTCGACCCGTACGCGTCGGCCACGGTGTCGGTCGCCGCCCCGGCCGGGGCGGTCCGGCTGCCCTCGCGGGTGGCCACCGAGCTCGCGGCCGCGGTGGGCGCCGCCCTGGACAACGTGGTGCGCCACTGCGAGCCGGGCACCAAGGCCTGGGTGCTGGTCGAGGACGAGCCCGCCGAGGTGACCGTGAGCGTGCGCGACGAGGGCTGCGGTGTGCCGCCTGAGCGATTCACCCAGGCCGAGAAGCAGGGGCGGCTCGGCGTCGCCCAGTCCATCCGCGGCCGCATCACCGACCTGCGCGGCAGCGTCCGGATCACCTCCGCCCCCGGACAGGGCACCGAGGTGGAGCTCACTGTGCCGCGCGCATCGATAGGCTGAGCCTGTGACAGAGCCACCCAAGACCCGGGTCATGGTCGTCGACGATCATCCGATGTGGCGCGAGGGCGTCAGCCGCGACCTGACCGCGGCCGGCTACGACGTGGTCGCCACGTCCGGCGAGGGCCGGCAGGCGGTGCGGATCGCCGCGGCGGCGCGCCCCGACGTGGTGATCCTCGACCTGCAGCTGCCGGACGTGTCCGGCGTCGAGGTCATCAACGGACTGCTGGAGGCGGTGCCCGGCGTGCGGGTGCTGATGCTCTCGGCCAGCGGCGAGCAGCAGAGCGTGCTCGACGCGGTGAAGGCGGGCGCGAGCGGCTACCTGCTGAAGTCGGCCGCCCAGGCCGAGTTCCTGGACGCGGTCGGACGCACCGCCGCCGGCGACACTGTCTTCACGGCAGGGCTGGCGGGGCTGGTGCTGGGCGAGTTCCGCCGGCTGGCGGTCGAGCCGCCGGCCGCGGACGGGATGACGCCGAAGCTGACCGAGCGGGAGACCGAGGTGCTGCGGCTGGTGGCCAAGGGCCTGTCGTACCGGCAGATCGCCGACCGGCTCGTCCTCAGCCACCGCACCGTGCAAAACCACGTGCAGAACACGCTCGGCAAGCTCCAGCTGCACAACCGGGTCGAGCTGACCCGGTATGCGATCGAACAGGGTCTCGACTAGCGGTAGTCCACGGCTGTGCTCTCCTGCATGGCCAGCTCCTCGGCGCCGGCGGAGTGGTTGGACGGGGGATCCAGGACGGCCCAGACCACTTTGCCGTCTCCTAGCACCAGGCTGCCCCAGCGCTGCGCCACGGAATCGATCAGCAGCAGGCCGCGCCCGCCGTACGAGGTGACCGGGACCGGGCTGCCGGCGAAGCGCGGCACGTAGGTGGACCGATCGCGGACGGCCACGGCCACGCCCTCGCCGCGCAGGGCGAGCAGGACCGTCATCGGGGTGCGCGCGTGCGCGACGACGTTGTTGACCATCTCGGTGACCACGATGCAGGCCGCCCCCGCCAGCTCGGGCAGGTCCCACCGGCCGCACGCCTCGGTGACCAGCTCGCGCGAGCGCCGGGCGGCGCCGACGACCGGATCCAGGGCGGTCCGCAGGAAGTGCCGGGGCTCGGGGTCGCCGAGGGCGGCGAAGGCCTCCTCGGGAACCGGCCAGACCGGCAGGCCGGCGTCGTGCCAGGCCGCCGCGTCCGGGCCCGCGGTCAGCACGAGGTGGCAGTCCGGCCACTCGGCGGCGTCGCGGGCGACCTCCCGCAGGACGCCGACCGCGGCGGGGTCGCCGACGGTGAGCTGCCGCACGTCGACGACAACGGCCTCGGGCTGCCCGGCGAGCAGATCGAGCAGGCCGCTCCGGACGCTGGGGGCGGTGGCGGCGTCGAGCACCCCGGTCAGCCGGAAGACCGGATAGGTCTGCCCGCCGTCGACCTGGTGTCGGACCTCGCTCGGCATGATCGCTCCATTGTGCCTAGCGCGTGTGGGATTCGCATTCCGGCAGGCGACCGTCCCCGTATGCGCATTTTCGGGCTGTCTGCACCATATGGGCAGAAGGGTATCCCCTCGTGTACCCCGTGAGCGCAGGCATATGCACGTTCACCGGCCGGCGGCTCTACCGGCCGGCGGGATGTAGCCGTGCGCCGTCCGCGCGCCGGCCTGTGGCGGAGCGTGCCGTCGCGTGGTGGTGCTGTGGCTCGGCGTACCGGGTCATCGCGATCACCGCGCCCAGGGTGACCACGAAGCCGACCGCGGCCAGCCACTCCCGGCCCGGATGGATCCGGTCGCCGAGCAACAGCAGCCCCACGATCGCCGCCGGCACCGCGCCGGCGGCATCCATCGCGGCGACCGCCGCCGTGGTCGACCCGCGCTGCATGGCCAGGCCGAGCAGCAACTGCCCGACGAGCGAGTGGGCGACCAGCAGATACAACAGGGGATTGGTGCAGTAACCCGCGAACGACTGCTCAACGGCCAACGGACGCGCCGCGATGGCCGCCGCCGAGAAGGCGACCCCGGCCAGCGAACCGAGGGCGACCGAGCCGAGCGCGCCGTGCAGGCGGACCGCGAAGAAGCCCACCACGGCGATGACCGCCAAGGCCACGGCCAGGCCCACCACCCCGGCCGTGCCCAGCTGGCGTGAATGCGCCGGCTGGGCGGACAGCACCAGGGCGGTGATGCCGCCCAGCAGCAGCACGAGCAGCGCAACCTCGGCGACGGGCAAGGTCCACTTCAGCACCAGGACGCCGAGCAGCGCCGTCACCCCAAGCCCGGCGGCGACGCTGGCCTGCACCAGAAACAGCGGCAGGTCACGCCGGGCGACGAAGGCCAGCACAAAACCCAAGACCTGACAGAACAACCCGAGCAGATACGTACGGTGACAGGCCAGGCGCACCAGCAGCTGTGGGTCGAAAGTGTGATGCACACTCGTCCGAGCCGCGGCCATCGACTGCAGCAGGTTGGCAACCCCGTACGCGGCAATCATCGCTGCGAGGTAGAACCAGCCCGACGACATCACCCGGCGAGAATAGACCAGCATCGGCGGGCCTAGGAGACTAACGGTGCGTCAGGAGACCCCGGCGGCCAACCGGCCGAGGATTTCCTCATGCAAGTGACCGTTAGTAGCGATGGCGCTGCCGTCGCCCGGCGCCCGCTCACCGGCGAGGTCGGTGAAGGCCCCGCCGGCCTCGGTGACGATCGGGATCAGCGCGGCCACGTCCCACAGCGACAGCTCGGGCTCGACCATGACATCCACGGCCCCCTCGGCGACCAGCATGTAGCCGTAGAAGTCGCCGTACGCCCGGCTGCGCCAGGAATCGCGCATGATCCCCAGCATCGGGTCGAGCCGGCCGGCCTCCTCCCAGCTAGGCAGGCTGGCATAGCAGAAGCTGGCATCCCCGATCTTGCGAACGGCGGAAACGGAGATCCGGGCGGCGGACCGCTGGTGCTTGCCCGCGTACGCCCCATGGCCCAGCGCGCCCCACCAGCGCCGCCCCAGCGCCGGCGCGGAGACCAGCCCGGCGACCGGGCGCTCGCCCTCCATCAGGGCGATCAGGGTGCCCCAGATGGGAACGCCACGAATAAAATTCTTGGTGCCGTCGATCGGGTCGATCACCCAATGCCGGTTGCCCTGCCCGGCCGGCGGGGTGGACATCCCGAACTCCTCGCCGAGCACACCGTCGCGTGGGCGGGCCCGGGCCAGCGTGGCACGGATCGCCTGCTCGACCGCGGTGTCGGCGTCCGAGACCGGGGTGAGATCCGGCTTGGACTCGACATGCAGATCCAGGGACCGGAACCGGGCCATGGAGATCGAGTCCGCGGTGTCGGCAAGAAGGTGGGCAAGGGCGAGGTCATCGGCATACGAGGCCATGCGGGCACGCTAGCCGATCCGCCCGCATCCCGGAGGCTGCCGGAACCAGGCCACCGGTTTCACGCCCCTTGGTAACCGGTGGCCCCCAGAGAGTCTTGTTCAGGAGTGACCAGATGCCATTCGGCACACTCGTTCGAGTGGCCTCGCGGCGGACACCTACCGCGACCGGGCCGCGGGGATCGACCCGACACCGGGCGCCGAGGAGACTTTCCGCATCACCGGACACGCTCAGTCGATCACGCCCCGGGGTCGCAACTGCGTCCCTGCCCTTACTCACGCCGGCAGCAGTCCAGCTGATGGACACCGATCCCGCCCACCGGGCACCGCCACCACATCCCATCCCACACCTCGGACCGTAACTTCACATAACGCCCCATATCGCCGCCGGACGCCGCGACCTTGATGCGCACGGGTGTGGAGCAGCCCGCTGCGCACCAAGGTCCAACGTCCGTGGTTGCTGCCGCGCCGCCAGCGGCCCCAGCCCTTGCCTCAGCCAACGCCCTCGCCGACCACGTGCTGCGGGCCTTGATACCCGCAGGTGTCGACGGAACCCGAAATCATCAAGGTCGCCACCCCGCACCCCTGCAAGCCTCCACCGACCACCCACACCCCATGAGAAGGGCCCCGGAGGCGAGCGGGCCAGCACTACCCGATCGCGTAGCCGGAGATCCGCGGGAAACCGAGCGGCACAGTCCGCCCTGCTGCGGGTGGGCGAGGGCTCCGCAGGCGGCGGCCAGCGGCGGATTGCCTGGTTAGCGTGAGCTGCAAAGGAGTCGCCGGGCTGCGGTTGGGCTGGCGCCCGGTCGCGTGCCGCGCCGCCGCCGCGTCGGTCGTGCCGGTTCGCGGGCCCGTGCTACTCGCCTGGTCGCGTGCCGCGCCGCCGCTGTGCCGGTCGTGCCGGTTCGCGGGCCGGTGCTACTCGCCCTGGTCGCGGGCGTCGCCCTCGCCGGCCCGGGAGCTCAACAGCCGGCGATAAGAAGCCAACCGTCGCGGATCGGCCTTGCCCGCCGTCACCCAGGCATCCAGCTTGCAGTTCACATCCCCGGCCGTGTGTCCGCAGTTTGGTGGGCAGTCGATCGTGCCCTCGACCAGGTCCGGGAAGCCGTGCAGCAGGCTATCCGCGCTCACGTGCGCCAGCCCGAAGCTGCGGATGCCTGGCGTGTCGATGATCCAGCCGGGGTCGCCCTTCTTGCGCACCCGGGGCAGGCGCAGGGCCACCGCGCTGGTTGAGGTGTGGCGGCCCTTGCCGATAGCGCTGACCACGCCGACCGCTCGCAGGGCGTCCGGGACCAGGCGGTTGACCAGCGTTGACTTGCCGACGCCGGAGTGGCCGACCATGACCGAGATCCGGCCGGCCAGCTTGTCGCGCACCTCGGTCAGGTCGCTCTCCGGCTTGACCAGGACGTACGGCAGGTCCAGCTCGGCGTAGTAGTCGAGCACCCCGGCCGGCCCGGCCAGGTCGGCCTTGGTCAGGCACAGCAGCGGCTCGATGTCCGCGTCGTATGTCGCCACCAGGCAGCGGTCGATGAAGCCGGTGCGCGGCGGCGGGTCGGCCAGCGCGCTGACGATGACCAGCTGGTCGGCGTTGGCCACGACGACGCGTTCGAGCCGGCCCTCGGGGGTGGTGTCGTCGTCGTCCGCCGTCCGGCGCAGCACCGAGGTGCGCTCGGCGATCCGCACGATCCGGGCCAGCGCGCCGGGCACCCCGGAGGTGTCGCCGACCAGGGCGACCCGGTCGCCCACGACGACGGACTTGCGGCCCAGCTCGCGGGCGCGCATCGCGGTGATCAGCTCGTCGAGGTGCTCGGCGTCCTCGCGGATGCAGCCGTAGCGGCCGCGGTCCACGGTGATCACGAGCGCGTCCACGGCGTCCTCGTGCTTGGGCCGGGTGCGGGTGCGGGGACGCGAGGATCGTCCCGGTCTGATCCGGACGTCGTCCTCGTCGTATTCGCGCTTCTTGCCGGGCAGCTTCAGCTCCCTGTCACGAGGTCTGCCCAGAGCTCGGGGAACTCGGGCAGGGTCTTGGAGGTACACGCTACGTCGGTGAGCCGCACGCCCTCGACGGCGAGCCCCAGCACCGCGCCCGCGTGCGCCATCCGGTGGTCGGCGTAGGTCTCGATGACGGCCGCCCGCAGCGGGCCCGGGGTGATCTCCAGGCCGTCGGGGTGTTCGACGATGCCCGCGCCGACCTTGCCCAGCTCGGCGGCGAGCGCGGCGATCCGGTCGGTCTCGTGGCCGCGGATGTGCGCCACGCCGCGCAGCGCGCTCGGCCCGTCGGCCAGCGCCGCCAGCGCCGCGACGACCGGGGTCAGCTCGCTCACCTCGGACAGGTCCGCCTCGATGCCGTGCAGCGTGCCGGTGCCGCGCACGGTGAGCCCGGCGTCGTCCTGGCTCACCTCGGCGCCGAGCGCGGTCAGCAGCTCGGTCAGCCGGCCGGCCGGCTGCCAGCTGTCGCGCGGCCAGCCGGCCAGCGTGACGGCGCCGCCGGTGACCATCGCCGCCGCGAAGAAGGGCGCCGCGCCGGACAGGTCCGGCTCGATGTACCAGGATCGGCCGCCCAGCCCGCCCAGCCCGCCCGGCTCGACTGCCCACACGTCGGGCACGCTCTCGTCCACCGTGGCGCCCGCGGCGCGCAGCATGTGGGTGGTCATCCGCAGGTGCGGCGCGGACGGCACCGGCGGGCCCTCGTGCCGCAGCACCAGCCCCTTGGCGAAGCGTGGCGCGGAGAGCAGCAGCCCGGAGACGAACTGGCTGGACCCGGACGCGTCGATGACCGCCTCGCCGCCGGGGACCAGGCCGGTGCCGCGGACCAGCAGCGGCAGCCCGCCGGTGGGCGAGGCCTCGATGACGACACCCAGCGCGCGCAGCGCCTCGACGATCGGGCGCAGCGGCCGGTTGCGCGCGTGCGGGTCGCCGTCGAAGGTGACCGGGCCGTCGGCCAGCGCGGCCACCGGGGGCGCGAAGCGCATGATCGTGCCGGCCAGCCCCACGTCCACCCGGGCCGGTCCGCGCAGCGGCCCGGGCTCGACCGTCCACACCTCGTCGGAGGTCGTGTCCACCGTGACGCCGAGCGCGCGCAGCCCGGCGGCCATCAGGGTGGTGTCCCGGGCGCGCAGCGGGCGGCGGATCTCGGACGGACCGTCGGCTAGCGCGCTCAGCACCAGGGCCCGCGCGGTCATCGACTTGGACCCGGGCAACCGCACGGTGGCGGTGACCGGTCGGCTGCTGACGGGGGCCGTCCAGGGGCGCTCTTGAGCTGTCACGGCACCCATTCTGCCGTTCAGGTACGACAACCCGCGCGGGACAACGCGATTGACGCGCCCGGCGTAGGGTCGGCTCCATGTGTGGGCGGTACGCGACGACGCGGAGCGAGGCCGACCTCAGCCTGCTCTTCGACGCCGCGAGCGTCACCGAGGCGCTGGGGCCGAGCTGGAACGTCGCTCCCACCGACCCGGTCCCGTTGGTCCGCATGTCGCAGCGGCATGGCGGCCGGGTGGTGGACACCGCGCGCTGGGGCCTGGTCCCGCCGTGGGCGGACGATCTGCGGGCCGGGGCCCGGATGATCAACGCCCGGGCCGAGACCGTGGCCACGTCGCGCGCCTTCGCCCCCTCGTTCCAGCGCCGGCGTTGCCTGGTGCCGGCCGACGGCTGGTTCGAGTGGGTTCGCGACGGCAAGCGCAAGCAGGCCTTCTACATGACCCCGCGCGACTCGTCGGTGCTCGCGTTCGCGGGCATCTGGACGATGTGGCGCGAGCAGACCCTGACCTGCAGCGTGCTGACCACGGCCGCGCTGGGTGGGCTGGCCGAGGTGCACGACCGGATGCCGCTGATCCTGCCGCGGGAGCGCTGGCCCGAGTGGCTCGCCGGCGGCGGTGACGCGCCCGCTCTGCTGCGGCCGATGTCGCCCGCCGAGCTTGCGGCGATCGAGGTCCGGCCGGTCCGTCCGGACGTGGGAAACGTGCGTAACAACGGCCCGCATCTGCTGACCGCGCCGGAGGCGGCGGCAGCGCCGGAGGTGACCCTCTTCTGAGTGACAAACCGAGAACGATTAGGGTGTCCGAATTGCCGCTTCGCTGACAAACGCGAAGTGTTTTCTCCATATATGCTGGGATTTCTATTTAGAAACTTTGTTTCGAGATAGACAAGGCCCTTGTTCTGATCTTCCTCCGTGCGATAGAAACCAGCGCCGGTGTGATGTCGATCCGTACGGTGCGGACCGACCATCACGGCTCTACCGGTACCCACGGGGGAGGTGGGCTGATGACACGTGCTCGAATGCCGCGTCCACATGAGGTCGCGATCGCAAGACGCGACCCGAGGCTGCTAAGCGCGATCGACGAACGCTGCAGTAACGAAGCGTGGCGAACCCGCGGCGCCTGCCGCACGGTCGATCCGGAAACGTTCTTCCCGGCTCCGAACGAGCCGTCCGAGAGTGCGGTCGCGCTCTGCGGTCGCTGCGAGGTGCAGGGGCCATGCCTGGCCTGGGCGCTGCAGGTGGGCGACTGCCACGGCGTCTGGGGCGGGACCACCCCGCGCGAACGGCGGGCCATGCTCGTCGCCTGGCGCGAACGGGTGCGCTCCGACGGCGAGGAAGTCGACGACGGGACGGATGAAGAAGACCGCCGACTACTCACACTGATACCGGTGAGCCGCTAAACATAGGAGCTGTGCGCAGCTTCTCGATAGATACACCGCGCGGGCCGGCGGGGATCCGGATCACGGAGCCCGCCGGCCCGTCGCTCTGTCAGCTCGTCCTCGGCCACGGCGCGGGCGGTGACGTCGACGCGCCCGACCTGACGGCGGTGCACGATGCCGCCGTGGCCGCGGGAGCTCGGGTGACGTTGATCACCCAGCCGTACCGCGTCGCCGGGCGCCGGGCGCCCGCGCCCGCCAACCACCTGGACGAGGCCTGGACCGCGGTGGTGACCGGGCTCGCGGACGGCCTGCCGCTGATCCTCGGCGGCCGTTCCAGCGGTGCCCGGGTCGCCTGCCGGACGGCGGAACAGCTCGGTGCGGCCGGGGTGCTCGCCCTGGCCTTCCCGCTGCACCCGCCGGGCAAGCCGGAGCGCAGCCGGGCCGGCGAGTTGCCCGCCCGCATCCCGACCCTGGTCGTCAACGGCGACCGCGACCCCTTCGGCGTGCCCGCCGCCGGCGGGGCGGTCGAGGTGGCGGTACGCCCCGGCGCGGTCCACGATCTGCGTCGCGACCTGCCCGGCACGGCGGCGATCGTGGTTGCCTGGCTGCGGTCACACAGCTGGGCGCGCTGAGCAGGAATGCGGACCGCCCCAAGGCCGTTACACAACCCGGATGGCTGTACGTCGGAAGGGGTACCTCAAGTGCAAGCCGGAACCGGATTCGTCCAGCGCGGCGGGCCGCAGGCGCGCAAGGTGCGGGAGTTGCTGCACGCACCCGAGTGGCCCGCGGCTGTCTCGAAGCCTGTCTCGTCGTTGGTGAGCGTCAGCACACCGACGGTTTTTGAAACTACTGGTGGGGCACTACCCGTATCCTCGGCGGGGCGGTCGAGGGGAGAGGTGCGGGTGACGCCAACAGAGCGGACGGAACGGACCGAACGCAGCGAGAAGACCGACGAGCGCCGGGCGCGCTTCGAGCGGGACGCGCTGCCGTTCGTCGACCAGCTGTATGCGGCGGGCCTGCGGATGACGCGCAACCCCGCCGATGCCGAGGACCTTGTCCAGGAGACCTTCCTCAAGGCGTTCTCCGCATTCCACCAGTTCGAGGAGGGTACAAACCTCAAGGCCTGGCTGTACCGCATCCTCACGAACACCTATATCAACTCGTACCGGCGCAAGCAGCGTCAGCCCGTGCAGGCTCCGACCGAGGAGATCTCCGACTGGCAGCTCGCGTCGTCGGAGTCGCACACGTCCTCGGGTCTGCGCTCGGCCGAGACCGAGGCGCTGGACAGGCTGCCCGACAGCGACATCAAGGACGCGCTGCAGCAGCTGCCGGAGGAGTTCCGGCTGGCCGTCTACCTCGCCGATGTCGAGGGTTTCTCGTACAAGGAGATCGCCGACATCATGGGCACGCCGATCGGCACCGTCATGTCCCGCCTGCACCGTGGCCGGCGAAACCTGCGCAAGCTGCTCGAGCGGTACGCCCTGGACCGTGGCATCACCCGTTCGCCCGGCGCGACCGCCGCACAGGAGGCGTGAGCGACGTGAACGACGAAGCCCAGAAGACCGACTGCAGCGTCGTGATCAGCGAGGTCTACCTGTATCTCGATCTGGAGTGCAGCGACGACCGGCGGGAGCTGATCCAGCGGCACCTCGACGACTGCTCCGACTGCCTGCGCGAGTACGGCATCGAGCACGAGGTGAAGGCGCTCGTCGCCCGCTGCTGCGGCGACGAGACAGCGCCCAGGGAGCTGCGTGAGCGGCTCCGGATGAAGCTCAGCGAGTACGTGGTCGAGGCGGAGAGCCACGAGCTCCTCCCCTGACGGCCAGGTGGGCCCAGACGTGAAGAAGGGCCGGCAGCGAAAGCTGCCGGCCCTTCTCGTGTTCCACGGCTCAGGAGTTGGGACGCTTGCCGTGGTTGGCGGCGCTCTTCTTCCGGGCCTTCTTCTTGCGAGACTTCTTCGCCATCTCGATCTCCGTTCGTCCTGCGGTCAACCCGCCGATGGTAGACGGCCGCCGGGTGACGCCCCGGCACGCCCCGTATGCCTCCGCGGGACAGCCGTGATTGGATACCGTTCACGCGAGCAGCCCCGACGAGGAGGATTCACCATGGCCGACGAGATCCGAGCCGAAATGGTGGCCAATGTGTGGAAGATCGTGGCCGCTGCCGGTGCCGAGGTCGAGGAGGGCGACACCCTGGTGATCCTCGAGTCCATGAAGATGGAGATCCCGGTGCTCGCCGAGTCCGACGGGGTCGTGGCTCAGCTCGCCGTCAACGAGGGTGACGTGGTCCAGGAAGGCGACCTGATCGCCGTCATCGAGTAGTTCCGCCGGACAGCCAGCGCCGCAGGCGACCCGCGGGCCGGCGCTGGCGGGGCAGCCTCGGCGCCGAACGCTCCTCCTCGGCGCGCACCACCGCCGTGGCCCGCTGCCGCACCTCCGGCGCGAGATCCGGGGTGGCCAGCGCGAGCTGCGCCACCGACCACGCGACCGGGTGCTGCGCCGCGGTGACCGCGGTCAGCCGGCCGATGACCAGTTCGGCGACGTCGGCCCGGGCCGACGGCTCCACCCAGGCGGCCGTGACCAGCGCGAAGAGCGCCGCCTCGGCGATCTGGTCGGTGCCGCCGGTGGCCAGCTCGACCAGCAGCCGGCGGCGGGTCGATTCCGCCCACGGCTCGTCGGTGCGCTGGTGCAGCAGCCCGAGACAGGCCCAGACCCGCGCGCAGCGCGCCCACAGCGCCGGATCGTGGATGGCCAGCGCCTGGCCGACCTCGTCGGCCGGTGGCGGCGGCGGGTAGGCGATCAGCGCCAGCAGATCCTCCGGCTCGGCCAGGACCAGGCCCAGGGCCGCGTCGTAGGCGGCGGGCGGGTGCGGCCAGAGCGGGTGCGCGACCCGGTGCAGCCGCTGCACGGCGGCGTCCGTCGGGCGGCCCGCCACGAACGGCTCCCGGGCCGGGTCGGTCGCCGTGCCGGGCCCCGAGGGAACCCGGCTGAGCCAGGGCTGGTCGGCGCAGCAGTCCGCCAGGTCGGCGTGCTCGTGGGTGTCGTCGGGGTGGTCGCGCTGGAAGTCGGCGAGCCGGATCAGGTGGGCCAGATCGCCGTCGGCGCGGTATCGCAGCCGGTGCGCGGTGTGCACCGCGCAGTCGAACTCGGGATCCTTGGCCAGCGCCCGGTCGGCCCAGGCCAGCGCGTCGTCGAGCCGGCCGTGGTCGGCCAGGGTGCCCGCGATGTCCGCGTACACCGAGAGGTCCTCCGGGTCGTACATGACCGCGCGGCGCAGCGCGGCGAGCGACTCGGGGATGCGGTCCGCGCTGCGGTAGGCGTAGCCCAGCCAGATCTCGGCGAGCTTGGACGGCCGCAGCCGGGCGCCGCGCACGGCCCATTCCACCGCCAGGGTGGTCTCGCCGAGCCGGCGGGCCAGGGCAGAGCCCGCGCCGAGCAGCATGGCCTGCTCCGGGTGCGCCTCGACGGCGTGCCGGACCAGCGTCAGATAGGGCAGCAGCGACTCGCGGCCGGCCTCGGGGGCCGGGTCGCCGATGGTGGTGCAGAGCTGCATGACGATCTGCGCCAGGATGCCCGGCTCCATCCGGGCGCCCAGCTCGGGGTCGCTGACCCACGGCACGCCCGCCCAGTCGACGCCGGGTGTGTGCCCGCTCGCGGCGACGAGCAGCGGAAGCCCGTCCTCGGGGCGGCCGGCGGCGGCGAGCAGGTGTGCCCGGGCGACCACCGTCCCCACGAAGGCGTGCTGTTCGAGCGGGAAGAGCTCCAGGCCGCCGTCGGCGCGGGCCGCGAGCCTGCTGAGCAGCTCGTGCGTCTCGGGCAGCGTCGGCGCGTGCGCGATGGCGCCGGCCAGATGGTCGGCGGCATGGTGCATCTCGCCGCGTTCGAGGGCCGCGCGGGCCTGCTCGAGGTCGCGATCGGCGGAGCGCCGGGAGTCTTCCATGGCCACGCCTTCCTCGCGTGGCACGCCGTGTGCCACCGACGCGAGCCTAGGCGACGAATCTCCATATGTCAGGCCGCAATCCGTGCGCATTCGTGCTCGAAGCATTGCCTTTTCTCGCTCAAAAGTGCAAGACTGCGCATCGAATGAGCGATTCCGAGCATGAGAGGGAGGGTTCAGTGACGCAGCGAGGCCAGGGGATGGCGGCTGACATCGCAGAGCAGCCGGGCGGTTACGCACGGCTGCTGGAGGGGGAGCCGGCCAAGGCGATCGCGGAGGCCGCGGCCCGGGTGGCCGAGCGGCGCCCGCGGCACGTGGTCTTCGTTGGCCGCGGCACCTCGGACCACGCGGCCCTCTACGCCGCGTACCTGACCGAGATCCGCCTGGGCATCCCGGTCGGTCTCGCCTCGCCCAGCGCCATCACCCTCTACGGCGCCCGCCCCGACCTGAAGGACGCGCTGGTCGTGGGGGTCAGCCAGAGCGGCGGGTCGCCCGACCTCACCGAGGTGCTCAAGGTCGCCCGGGAAAGCGGCGCGCTCACCCTCGCGGTGACCAACAACCCCGGCTCGACGCTGGCGCAGACCGCCGAGCTCTCGGTGGACGTGGCCGCCGGCCACGAGCGGGCCGTCGCCGCCACCAAGACCTACACGGCCGAGCTGTTCGCGCTGCTCCTGCTGGTCGAGGGCATCCGCAACGGCGACGGCACCCTGCCCGCCGAGGAACGCGCCGCCCTCGCCGAGCTGCCCCGGCTCGCCGAGCAGGCGCTCGGCGACCGCGGCGCGGACGAGCTCGCGCAGCGCTACCGCTTCGCATCGCGCCTGGTCACGACCGGCCGGGGGTACGCGTACCCGACCGCCCGGGAGACCGCCCTGAAGCTGATGGAGACGTCGTACCTGCCGGCGCTGGCCTTCTCGGGAGCCGACCTGCTGCACGGTCCGCTGGCGATGACCGACCCGGACGTACCGGTGCTCGCGGTCGTCGGCACCGGGCCCGGCGGCGCTTCGATGGCCGACGTGGTGTCCCGCCTGGGCGAGCGGCGCGCCGATGTCGTCACCGTCGGGGCCACCGACATCCCCGGCGCCGCGGGCCGGCTCGCCGTCCCGGCGGTCGACGAGCGCTACGCGCCGCTGCTCGACATCCTGCCGCTCCAGCGGCTGGCCCTGGCCCTGGCGCTGGCCCGCGGCGAGGACCCGGACGCGCCGCGCGGCCTCAAGAAGGTCACTTCCACGCTCTGATCGTGGGAGCCCACAGTGTGGGCATGGCACGCTTGTGCCGTGTCCACGCTCCGTGATCTCGCCGAAGAGCACACCAGCCTCGGTCCGCCCGATATCGACCACCTCACCCGGCTGGCCGGCGACTGGCAGCTGCTCTCCGATCTCTCCTTCGCCGACCTGCTGCTCTGGGTGCCGCTGCGGGGTGTGGAGGGCAAGCCGCGCGAGTTCCTCTGCGTCGCCCAGGTCCGGCCGAACACGTCGTCGACGGCGTACCAGGACGATCAGGTGGGCAAGAAGGTCGGCGGGCCGGAGGTGGCCCACCTGGACATCGCGTACACCCAGGGCCGGATCTGGCGCGAGGGCGACCCGGTCTGGTACGGCGACACCCCGGCCCGGCACGAGGCGATTCCGGTGCGGCTGCGCGGCGCGGAGGAGAACATCGAGGTGATCGCGGTCATCGGCCGCGACACCAACCTGTCCACCGCGCGCACGCCCAGCCAGCTGGAGCTGAACTACCTGACCACGGCCGACGACCTGGCCCAGATGGTCTCCGACGGCACCTTCCCGCCGCCGGCGCACCCGGGCGAGACCACGTCCGCGCCGCGGGTGGGCGACGGGCTGATCCGCCTCGACGCCAGCGGCAAGGTCACCTACGCCAGCCCGAACGCGCAGTCCGCATACCGGCGGCTCGGCTTCAGCGCCCACCTGGTCGGCGAGGAGCTGGCCGCGCTCTCCAGCAGGCTGGCCGCCGACCCGCTGGAGGGCACCGACGCGGCGGAACGCATCCTCACCTCCTTGCGTGGGGAGGCGCCGGCGCGCAAGGAGGTGGAGGCCCGGGGTGCGACGGTGCTGATGCGGGCGCTGCCGCTGATGCCGGCCGGCGTGCCGATCGGCGCGCTGGTGCTGGCCCGCGACGTCACCGAGGTCCGCCGCCGTGACCGCGCCCTGATGACCAAGGACGCGACGATCCGGGAGATCCACCACCGGGTGAAGAACAACCTGCAGACGGTCGCGGCCCTGCTGCGCCTGCAGGCCCGCCGGGTCAACGCCCCGGAGGCCCGGGTCGCCCTGCAGGAATCGGTACGCCGGGTGGCGTCGATCGCCCTGGTGCACGAGACGCTGTCGATGTCGAGCGACGAGGCGGTCGACTTCGACGGCATCGTGGACCGGGTCGCCACGGCCGCCACCGAGGTCGCGGCCACCGAGATCATCGTGAAGATGCGCCGCGAGGGCACCTTCGGCGTGCTGCCCGCCGAGATCGCCACCTCGCTGGTGATGGTCCTCAACGAGCTCCTGATCAACGCGGTGGAGCACGGCTTCCCGGGCCCCGACGAGGACGAGGACACCCCGCCGCCCCCGCCGTCGCTGACCCCGCCGGCGCCGACCGGCGAGGTGGTGGTCTCGGCGCACCGCTTCCGCAAGCAACTGCACGTCACCGTCGCCGACAACGGCCGCGGCCTGCCGGAGGGCTTCCGCGCCGACGCGAGCGGCCGGCTGGGCCTGCAGATCGTCCGCGCGTTGGCGACCGGCGAGCTGCGCGGAAGCATCGAGCTGCGTAACCGCGCGGGTGGCGGGACCGAGGCTGTGCTGGTGGTTCCGCTCGGAAAACGGTGAACTCGGCCGCCGCGCGACCGGCCTGGTGAAACGGTGTCGGTCGCCACACTCCCGGAATCTGGACCGCACTGGCCGAGAAGGGTCTCGCGTGAGAGGCTTGTCCACATGACCGCTGCAGTTGACCGCCGCTTCGTGGCTCGCCGCCACGTCGACTACGGCCGCGTCCGCAGCGCGATGTGTCCGGCTTCCTGACGCCGCCCGATCTCTATTTCTCGGGCGCGCAAGACGCGCCGGCCCTCGCCAGACACTGAAGTCGCGAGCCCTCACAGGTGGCCGAACGCGTACCGCGCGCTCACCGGCTGAATTACCTGGAGGAACGCCGACATGGCGCTGGACAGCACCCCGGCCACCAAGCCCGCCGCTCGCCCCCGCAAGGCGCGTGGCGAGGGCCAGTGGGCGCTCGGACACCGCGAGCCGCTGAACCCGAACGAGCGGATCAAGAAGGACGACAACCCGCTCAACGTCCGGGCCCGGATCGAGAACATCTACGCCCACACCGGCTTCGCGGGCATCGACCCGCAGGACCTGCGGGGGCGTTTCCGCTGGTGGGGGCTCTACACCCAGCGCAAGGCGGGCATCGACGGCGGCCGCACCGCGGTGCTGGAGCCGCACGAGCTCGAGGACGAGTTCTTCATGCTCCGCGTCCGCATCGACGGCGGCACGCTCAACCTCGCGCAGCTGCGCACGATCGCGGAGATCTCCACCGAGTTCGGCCGGGACTCCGCGGACATCACCGACCGGCAGAACATCCAGCTGCACTGGATCCGGGTCGAGGACATGCCGGAGATCTGGCGCCGGCTGGAGGCCGTCGGCCTGCAGACCACCGAGGCGTGCGGCGACTGCCCGCGCATCGTGCTCGGCAGCCCGGTCGCCGGCGTCTCGCCGGCCGAGGTCGTCGACCCGGCCTGGGCCATCGACGAGATTCTGCGCCGATACATCGGCGACCCGCGCTACTCCAACCTGCCCCGCAAGTTCAAGACCTCGATCTCCTGGCTGGCGGACACGCCGCACGAGGTCAACGACATCTCGCTGCTCGGCGTCGTGCACCCGGTGCACGGGCCCGGCTTCGACCTCTGGGTCGGCGGGGGACTGTCCACCAACCCGCGGCTCGCCGAGCGGCTCGGCGTCTGGGTCCCGCTCGACGAGATCCCGGACGTCTGGGAGGGCGTCGTCGGGATCTTCCGGGACTACGGCTACCGCCGGCTGCGCAGCCGGGCCCGGCTGAAGTTCCTGCTCGCCGACTGGGGCGTGGCGAAGTTCCGCGAGATCCTGGAGAAGGAATACCTGGGCCGGGCGCTGGTGGACGGGCCGCCGCCCGAGCTGCCGGCCAAGCCGATCGACCACATCGGCATCCACAAGCAGCGCGACGGCAGAAACTACGTCGGTGCGGCGCCGGTCGTCGGCCGCTCCTCCGGCTCGCAGCTGAGCAAGCTCGCCGACCTGGTGCAGGAGCACGGCTCGGACCGGGTGCGGCTCACCCCGTACCAGAAGCTCTTGGTCTTGGACATCGCCGACGACCAGGTGGAACCGCTGGTCACCGGCCTGCGCGGGATCGGGCTGGAGGCCCGGCCGTCGGCCTGGCGCCGCGGCACCATGGCCTGCACCGGCATCGAGTATTGCAAGCTTGCGATCGTCGAGACCAAGGCCCGTGGCGAGGAGCTCGTCGCCCGGCTCGAGGAGCAGCTGCGCGACTTCGACGCCGACATCTCGATCCACATCAACGGCTGCCCCAACGCCTGCGCCCGCACCCAGGTCGCCGACATCGGCCTCAAGGGCATGCTCGTCCTGAACGAGCAGGGGCAGCAGGTCGAGGGCTTCCAGGTGCACCTCGGCGGCGGGCTCGGCATGGCACAGGGCCAGACCGCCGGCTTCGGCCGCAAGGTGCGTGGCCTCAAGGCCACCGCCGAGGAGCTTCCCGGGTACGTCGAGCGCATCGCCCGCAACTACCTGGCGGGACGCACCGACGGCGAGTCCTTTGCGGACTGGGTGATCCGGGCGGATGAGGAGCTAGTGAAATGAGCGACGCCAGATCCGCCCCCCTCTACTGCCCCTACTGCGGCGAGGAAGACCTGCGCCCCAATGAGGCTTCGCACGGCGCGTGGGAGTGCCACTCCTGCGCCCGTGTTTTCACGGTCAAGTTCAACGGACTGCTCGCCAAGGGAGTGAACCGATGACTGTGGTGACCGCCACCGGCCTGGGACTGGTGTCCCTCGGGGCCCCGACCGCCCCGACCGATCCGACCCGCCGCACCCCCGCCGACCTCAAGCCGCTCGCCGACGCCGCCGCCGTGGCGCTCGAGGGCGCACCGGCCGAGGAGATCGCCCGCTGGGCGACCAGCACCTTCGGCGACCGCTTCTGCGTGACCAGCTCGATGGCCGACGCGGTCGTCGCGCACCTGTTCTCGCGGGTCTCGCCCGGCGTGGACGTGGTGTTTCTCGACACCGGACTGCACTTCCCGGAGACTCTCAAGATCCGCGACACGGTGGCCCGCACGATGGACGTCAACGTGCGCTCGATCCGGCCCCGGATGACGGTCGGCCAGCAGGACGGCGAGTTCGGTCCCCGGCTCTTCGCCCGCAGCCCCGACGAGTGCTGCTTCCTGCGCAAGGTCGAGCCGCTGGAGCGCGCGCTCTCCGACTACGACTCCTGGGCCACCGGCCTGCGTCGCGACGAGTCACCGACCCGGGCCAACACCCCGGTCGTGGTCTTCGACGCGAAGAAGGGCAAGGTCAAGGTCAACCCCATCGCCGCGTGGACGCAGGCGGACGTGGACCGCTACATCGCGCGGTGGAACGTGCCGGTCAACGAGCTCTTCAAGAAGGGGTACGGCTCGATCGGTTGCTGGCCGTGCACCCGGCGGACGAAGGCCGGCGAGGACCCGCGCGCGGGCCGCTGGGCGATGTTCGAGAAGACCGAATGTGGCCTGCACGTCTAGCCGTCACGCTGACCGCGCACGGCAGCCGTGACCCACGCGCGGCCCGGGCGACGGAGGCGCTGACCCGGGCTGTCGCGCTGCGGCACCCGGAGTGGGAGGTGCGCGCGTCGTATCTCGACCATGCCGGGCCACGCCCACGGGCGGTGCTGGCCGCCTTCGGCGCGGCCGGCCACCGCCGGGCGGTGCTGGTGCCCCTGCTGCTGACCTCGGCGTACCACGGCCGGGTCGACGTGCCGGGCGAGATCGCCGCCGCGCGGGCCGGGCAGCCTGGCCTGGCGGTCGAGCAGGCGGACGTCCTGGGCCCGGCCGGCGGCCTCGTCCCGGAGTTGCTGCTGGACGGCCTGGTGTCCCGGCTGGGCGCCGCCGACTGCGACGCGCTGGTGCTGGCCGCGGCGGGCACCCGCAGCCCGGGCGCGCGGGCGACCGTGGACCAGGCCGCGGCGGCCCTGACCGCCCGGCTGGCGTTGCCCTGCCGGGTGTCCTATGCCTCCGCCGCCCCGCCGCTGTCCGGCGACGTCGTTCGCGATCTTCGTGCCGACGGGTACGGGCGGATCGGGCTGATCTCGTACTTCCTCGCCCCGGGGCTGCTCTGGGACTCGACAGTGGCCTCGGCCCGTTCGGCGGGCGTCCGCACGGTGGCAGAACCGCTGACCGACGCCCCGGCCGTCGCCGAGTTGGTGTCCAGGCGTGTGCGCGAGGCCACAGCCCGCCCGGTCGCCACGCTCGCCGCTGTGGCCTCGTAGTTCCTCAGGTCACGCGGCCGTCGCCGTGCTCGGCATCACAGGGCGTCACGCCGTGGTGCGGGTGCCGACGGCGGGCGTCCACTGCGGAGGGTGCCCGGGCATCGACCAATAGTGGTTTAGATAACGGTGATTTCGAGATCATTTCGCAAAGCCGGTGATCGCATTCATGCCCTACGTCACCATTGCTCGGCGTAATCATCGCGAAACAGTCGATGATCGGAGTCGGTCAGCCGTACTGCCCCGCACAGCACGACGCCCCGGAGCCGAACCGGCCCGGGGCGTGAATGCTGTGAGGGATTGTTCAGGCGGTAGGGGCACTGACCCGAAGGCCACCGCGACGCTTCACGGCGCGTCGTTCGTCCTCGCTCATGCCGCCCCAGACGCCGGCATCCTGTCCGGACTCGAGCGCCCAGGAGAGGCACGACTCGGTCACGGTACAACGTCGGCAAACGGCTTTGGCCTGCTCAACCTGCAGGAGTGCGGGGCCTGACGTCCCGATCGGGAAGAACAGCTCCGGGTCCTCGTCGCGGCAGATCGCATGGTGACGCCAGTCCATGGCGGCAACACTCCTTGTTTCGGATTGGTCAGAGAATGGTGCTACTTACTTCTATCTGCATCCGCGCCGGGCCGACGGACTGCGTTCGTCAGATCACCGGTGCGTGAGCAAGCTTTGTTCGCGATGCCGTATCGTGCCTTCTGGATTAGGAACGTGCACGACCGGCATCGGGTTACTTCTTATCGCTTGTGAATGCTTTCACGAACTCCTGCGATGTCAAGGGTAGCGCTCGGAAATTCTCCCAGCGGGTGAGCTAGCTCACGACCCCTTTGTCCGGTTCTGGTGGTTCTTTCAGGACCGGCGGACGGGCGCTCCTATCAATGTAGTACGGTACGCGCCTCGTTGCCGACCTTTTGCCGGTCTTTCTGTAACAGATCGTGAGGACGTCCCGATCGACCTACCCGAGGTTCAGCAGATCACACGCAATGCCTCGGGAACGGACAGGAAGTGCACCTTCTGACGCTCACCCAGGTAGTCCCCGTCGAGCTGGAAGGGCTGCGGGCGGCTGGCAACCACGGTGAACTCGGCCTGGTCGTGCAGGCGGAGCACGTGCTTGCCGTGCGGATCGGCGTTCCGGGAGACCATCTGCGTCACTGTCCGTGTTGTGCTGGCGATGTATAGGTTACGAACTGCCAGCAGGTCAAGTCCTCGATCGAACGAGGCCTCGGGGTTGGGGTTGATCGCGCGGTCGCCGACGTAGGTCCACGGTGCCGTGTTCTGGATGATGACGGTGCCCAGGCCGGCCTCCGGCTCCTCGCCGGGTCGCTCGATCGAGAGCGGCGGAGACTTGCGGTCCTCGCCCGAGAAGATCTGCCCGATCATCGAGCGGACGTACAGCGCCGGGGTGGACGTCCGGCCGCGCAGACGCGCCTGCTCGACCCGCCGCACCACGGCCGCGTCCAGACCGAGCCCGGCCGTGAAGGTGAAGTAGCGGTCGTCGGCGCGGCCGAGCCCGATCACCCGGTGCCGGCCGGAGCGCAGGCCGTCCAGGATCACGCTGGTGCCGTCGATCCAGTCCCGGGGCAACCCCAGCGCGCGGGCGAAGACATTGGTGGAGCCGCCCGGGACCACGGCCAGCGCCGGCAGCCGGAAGGCCGGCGCGGTGCTGCCGGCGGCGAGCCCGGGCGCCGCGGTCATCAGCCCGTTCACGGCCTCGTTCACCGTGCCGTCGCCGCCGAGGGTCACCACCACGTCGACGCCGCTCTCGGCCGCCGCCCGGGCCAGAGTGGCCGCGTGCCCGCGCTTGGTGGTGTATTCGACGGTCAGATGGACCTCGCTGCGCAGGGCCCGGACCAGGACGTCTCGGCTGCGCTCATTCGTCGTGGTGGCTTTGGGGTTCACCACCAGTAACGCTCGCATGGGCGGCACTGTACCTCTCAGGACGGCGCTGAGCTGGCCGGTATCGTACAGCGGTGACCCCCCGAGAACTCGATTCCCCGGCAACCCTCGTGTGGGCGGTGCGCCTGCTCCTCGCGGAGGCCGTCGCGCTCGTGGTGCTCGCCGCCTACCTGCTGGTGCTCGACTTCACCGCCGACGCCACCAGCCTCGTGGTGGCCGTGGCGCTGACCGGCTTCGCCGTCGTCGCGGCCGGCGCCGTGGTCCTGGTCGCCCGCGCGCTGGCCCGGCGCTCGGCGCACGCCCGCGGCCCGGCGATCGTGGTGCAGCTCTTCGTCATCGCCTCCGGCGGCTTCGTGCTGCAGACCGGTACGGCCTGGGTCGGCGCGTGCGCGATGGCCGTCGGCGTCGGCGTCGGGCTGCTCTGTGTCGTGCCGCCCACCACCCGCGCCCTGGGACTCGACTGAGCGCTGAGCGCTCTGCGCTCGGACTGCGCTTTCGGACTCCGCTGAAGGCCCCTTCCCACCTGCGTGGGAAGGCCTAGTCTGAGTGGGCGGATCACAAGGGGGTGAGGGCATTGGCCGGATCGATCGTGCGCCCACCGGCGTACCAGGTCCTCGCGGACGAGCTGCGCGAGGAGATCACGTCGGGACGGCTGCAGCCCGGCTCCCGGCTGCCACCCGAGCCTGAGCTGTGCGTTCGCTCCGGGGTGAGCCGCAGCACGGTCCGGGAGGCGCTGCGCCTGCTGGCCAGCCAGCACCTCATCGTCACGACCCGGGGCGTCACCGGCGGCAGCTTCGTCGCCCACCCCGACGCCGAGCAGCTCTCCGAGGCGCTCTCCACCGGGTTGACCCTGCTCAGCAATTCCGCCGAGGTCGGCATGGCCGATCTGCTGGAGCTGCGCCGCGCCCTGGAGGTCCCGGCCGCCGGCCTCGCCGCGCAACGGCGCACGGACGCGAACCTGATCGAGATGCGCGGCGCGATGTTCGACCCGGACCTCGACGAGCTGGAGACGATGCTGGCGGCGCACGCCGCCTTCCACTCGGCGATCGCCTCGGCCACCGGCAACCCGCTGTTCGAGCTGGTCACCCGCCCGCTGTACCACGTCACCTACGGCGAGGAGATCGTCGAGAACCTGCCCGGCGACTACTGGGAGCGCATCGACGCCGACCACCGCGAGCTGCTGGGCTGCGTCAAGGGCGGCGACGCGGGCGCCGCCATGGAGGTCGGCCGGCGCCACCTCGACTACATCGCGGCGGCCAACGCGCGCTGAGTCAGATCTCGGTGCTGAGTCAGATTTCGGTGCGGCGGGTCAGCAGCCGGATCGTGGCGTGCCGGCCGGTCGCCTCGGCGGACGCCGACGTGGTCAGCGCGGTCAGCACCTTCCACGCGAAGGAGGACTCGGAGGGCAGCCGGGCGCCGCGCACCGTCGACACCGTCACCTCGACCGTGAGCGCGTCGTCGGTGACCGCGAAGCGGCACTCCAGCTCCGCGCCGCGGGTGGCGATGGCGAGCAACATCGCGCACGCCTCGTCGACCGCGATGCGCAGGTCCTCGATCTCGTCGAGGGCGAAATGCAGGCGGGCAGCGAGGCCGGCCGTGGCTGTACGGAGCACGCCGAGATACCCGCCGTCGGCGGGCACGGTCAGCAGCACGACGTCGTCACCGAACGCCGGCTCCGGATGCGTTGTCTGCAGCTGAGTCACCGACCCCATCCTCCCAATGGACGGAACTCTAGTCCCTGACGGGGGAGACGCGCTCGGCGAGTTGGGCCGACGCGACAACGGCCGGCACGTCGTCACGACGTACCGGCCGGATCGTTGCGGGACTCACGCCTGCTTGGTCTCCCAGAAGATCTTGGAGATCTCCTCGATCTTGCCGAGCAGCTGCTCCCCGACGGCCGGGTCCATCGAGCCCTTGACACCGGACGCGCCGGCGAGCTTGGTGGCCTCGTTGAAGAGCTGGTTCAGGTTGGGGTACTTCTCGAAGTGCGGCGCCTTGAAGTAATCGGTCCAGAGCACCCACAGGTGGTGCTTGACCAGCTCGGCGCGCTGCTCCTTGACCAGGATGGCGCGGGTGCGGAACTCGGGGTCGGTGTTCGCCTGGTACTTCTCAGCGATGGCCTTCACCGACTCCGCCTCGATGCGTGCCTGCGCCGGGTCGTACACCCCACAGGGCAGGTCGCAGTGCGCGCTGACCACAGTGCGCGGCGTGAAAATACGCGGAAGTCGCATCAGGACCCCTCCATACGTTTGCGATGATCCGATGCTGACACTACCCCTTACCGGTTTTCCCAACCTCGACGCGGGATTGATGCCATGAGTTGGCAATTGCCGCTCTTCGCCGTACTGGTGCAAGGGCCTTCGATGGCACCCACGCTGCACGGCGGAGATGCCCTGCTGGTGTGGCGTGCCCGCCGGATCCGGCCGCACTCGGTCGTGGTCGCCCGCTTCCGCGCCCGGCCCGACCTGCTGGTCGTGAAACGGGCGATCCGGGAGCAGGACGGAGGCTGGTGGGTCGAGGGAGACAACGGGTTCGTGACCGACGACTCCCGCGTCTACGGGGTGGCGGATGTCATCGGACAAGTCGTGTTTCGCTACTGGCCTCGCCCGGGTCGGCTAAGTTAACCTGCGATAACCGCAGCACACCTGAATCTTGCGGTTGCTTGTCCCGGGTGACCCCCGCATCGCACGTCGGTCCGCGCAGACTCGCGCACGGCCGGCTGGCACACCGACGTTCCGATGCGTGTCTGGAGTCCCTGTGTCTTTCTTCAGTTTCGAGCTCGATCCCGCCCTGGCCGCCGACCCCGTCTTCGAGCTGCACAAGCACGGCAAGATGGAGATCTCGTGCACCGTCCCGCTGTCCAGCCGCGACGATCTGTCGATGGCATACACCCCCGGCGTGGCCCGGGTCTGTGAGGCGATCGCCGCCGACGAGAAGCTCGCCGCCGACTACACCTGGACGGCCAACACCGTCGCGGTCGTCACCGACGGCTCCGCCGTGCTCGGGCTGGGCAACATCGGCCCGAAGGCCGCGATGCCGGTCATGGAGGGCAAGGCGGTGCTGTTCAAGCAGTTCGGCGGCGTCAACGCCATCCCGATCTGCCTCGACACCCAGGACGTCGAGGGCATCATCGCCGTCGTCAAGGCGCTCGGCCCCTCCTTCGGCGGCATCAACCTCGAGGACATCAGCGCGCCGCGCTGCTTCGAGATCGAACGCCGCCTCGACGAGGCGCTGGACATCCCGGTGTTCCACGACGACCAGCACGGCACCGCGATCGTCGTGCTCGCCGCGCTGCGCAACGCGGTCGCCCTGCTCGGCCGCCGCTTCGACGACCTGCGGGTGGTGATCAGCGGCGCCGGTGCGGCCGGGGTCGCCATCACGAACACCCTGATCACGGCCGGCATCCAGGGCGCCAACGTCATCGTCTGCGACTCCCGGGGCATCATCCACGCCGACCGTCCGGGCCTGAACGCGACCAAGATGGCGCTGGCCAAGGCGACGAACTACTCCGGGCGTACGGGTGCGATCAAGGAGGCGCTGATCGGCGCCGACGTGCTGATCGGGGTCTCCGGCGGGCAGATCGAGGAGAGCGCGCTGGCCGGGATGGCGCCGGACGGCATCATCTTCGCCCTGGCCAACCCGACCCCGGAGGTGCCGCCGGCGCTGGCGCACAAGTACGCGGCGATCGTCGCGACCGGCCGCAGCGACTTCCCCAACCAGATCAACAACGTGCTGGCGTTCCCGGGCATCTTCCGGGGTGCCCTGGACGCCCGGGCCACCCGGATCACCGAGCGGATGAAGGTGGCCGCCGCCGAGGCGATCGCCGAGGTCGTCGCCGACGAGTTGCGCGCCGACGCGATCGTGCCGTCGGCGCTGGACCCGCGGGTCGCGCCGGCGGTGGCCGAGGCGGTTGCTCGCGCCGCCGAACGCGACGGCGTCGCCCGCTTCGTCGTGGCACCGCCGCCGGCTGCCCCGGCGGCGCCGGCCGCTCCGGCCGCCCTGGTCTGAGCAGCGCGATCTTGAGCCGGGGCGTTTCGCGCGCCCCGGCTTTCGCGGCTTCCGGTGCCGTTGATCCCGGCGGCCCGCGCCGGGTGCGGCTTCCGGTGCCGTTGATCCCGTCGGCCTGCGCCGGGTGCGGCTTCCGGTGCCGTTGATCCCGTCGGCCTGCGCCGGGTGCGGCTTCCGGCTCGGCTGGGACAGGACCGGCCGGGCATGCCTAAGCTTCGGGGTATGCGAGCCGCCTATGCCAGTGCGACGAAGCCCGACGAGCCGCTAGCCGGACTGACGGTCGGCGATCTGCCCGAGCCGTCCCCGCCGGACGGCTGGGCCACAGTCGACGTGCGGGCCAGCTCGCTCAACCACCACGAGATCTGGTCGCTGCGCGGCGTCGGCCTGCCCGCGGACCGGCTCCCGATGATCCTCGGCTGCGACGCGTCCGGAGTGGACGGCGAAGGCAACGAGGTCGTCGTCTACCCGGTGATCCGGGATCCCGAGGACCCGCGCGGGTTCTCGCTGCTTTCCGAGCGCTGGCCGGGCACGCTGGCCGAGCGGGTGGCCGTACCGGCGGAGAACCTGGTGCCCAAGCCGGCGGGCATCTCCTTCCTGGACGCGGCGTGCCTGCCGACGGCATGGCTGACGGCGTACCACATGCTCACCGCCCGGGGCCGCGTCGCCGACGCGGAGTCGGTGCTGGTCCAGGGCGCGGGCGGCGGGGTGGCCACGGCCGCCGTCGTGCTCGCGACCGCGTTGGGCAAACGGGTGTACGCGACCAGCCGCGACGCCGCGAAGCGCGAGCGGATCACCGAACTCGGCGCCACCGCGGTCGAGCCGGGCGCCCGCCTGGCCGAACGCGTCGACGTGGTGATCGAGTCGGTGGGCGCCCCCACCTTCGAGCACTCGCTGAAGTGCTCGGCGCCGGGTGCCCGGATCGTGGTCTGCGGCGCGACCGGAGGCCCGTTCCCGAAGGTCGACCTGCGCCGGGTTTTCATGATGCAGCTCGAGATCCTGGGCAGCACCATGGGCACGGCGGCGGAATTGGCGGCCCTGCTGGAGCTCTGCGTGGCCCGGGACGTCCGCCCGGTGATCGACTCGACGTACGGCTTCTCCGCGGTGGGCGACGCCTTCGCCCGGCTCAACTCGGGCGAGATCTTCGGCAAGGTGGCCGTCGACCACCTGCACTAGAGCGTGCTGTCCAGATTGTCGCGCCTGTCCAGGCGCTTGCCGGCGGCGGCGTCGCCATAGAGACTCCACCGCCAGAAGTCGGTCGTCGCATCGGCCACCAGGTCGAAATCCGCGCCGCTGGTGACGACGTGACCGGCGTCGGGCAGGGTCAGCATGGCCTTGGGCCACGGCACGGCCTTGTAGGCGGCGAGCCCGTCGGCATACTGCACGGTCTTGTCGCGCTCGCCGTGCACGAACAGCACGGGAATCGCCGAGCCGGTGAAGGTGCCGGGCAGCACCTGCCGGCCGGCCAGCACGACAGCGGCGGTGAGCCGGTCGTCCCGGACGCCGCTGAGCATGCCGATCGTGGTGATGCCCCCACCGGAATGCCCGGCGGCGGCGACGTGGTCCCGGTCGAGGCGCCCGGCCAGCGGATCGCCGGCCTTACCGTCGAGGGCGAGAACCCGGGTGAGCACGTACGAGGCGTCGGCCGGCTGGTTGAGCAGGTCGATGACGTCGAAGTCGGCGACGCCGGTGGAGGTGTGCGGATAGGCGGCCGCCGCGACGACAAAACCGGCCCGGGCCCAGCGGGCGAGAATGTCGGCGTAGTCGCTGGGCTGGGCGGTGAGCCCGTGGCTGAAGACGATCACGGGGAACGGGCCGTCGCCGGTGGCGGGATACCAGACGGTGGTCGGCAGCGGCCGGTCCTTGCCGCGGCTGAGCTGCAGCTTGCGGGTCTTGACGGCGAAGGTCGCGCTCGGCGCCTCGCCGCGGGTGGGCACCGGGCTGCTGCCGACACTGGGCCGCACGCTCGGCGTGGCAGCCTTGGCGGCGGCCGGCGGCGCTTCGCCGCCGGGGCCAGCTTCGCTGGAAGCGGCGGAACACGAGGTGAGTGCGCCGGTCGCGCAGACGGCAGCGAGCAAAAGCGCGACGGTACGGCGTCTCATCCGCCCATTGTGCCCGGCTCCCGGACCGGCACCCTCCGCAAGATCGCCCTCGGGCGTGCCGGAGCGCGAGGAACCGAACCACGGTCGGACACTCCCACGAACGGGTGATATCTCGAAGGCCGGGACGAACGCCCTGCTAGGAGGTCGGGAGGCACTGTCGCGGGGGTGCCGGGCTTCGCTATGGTCGTGCGCATGCCTGACAACACCGTCGACCCGAGCGGCAACACCGAAGCGTTCCGCGCCTTCACGCAGAAAACGCCGCAGGAGCCGCCAGCCGCCGCCTCTAAGACCCCGTTGATCATCGGCGCCGGCGCGGCCGCGCTCGTGCTGATCGCGCTGATCGCCTGGCTGGCCCTGGGCTGACCAGGACCGAGCCGACCTACCCGGGCTGAGCGCGGGCCGGGATGCCGGCGGGCCACGACCCGTCGCGCCCGGCCCGCCCGGCCGCACACCCACGTCACCAGCCGTGCCGTCCGCGGCCGTGCCCCCAATGCAGGCTCGCCCTGACCGAGCCGGTCCCGCAGACGCCGATGCTGGTATCCGGCGGCTCTGCGACTGGAGGTGGCCCCCGACTCCGGCCTGCCGCCTCGGCCCTGCTCGGCGCTCCGTGGACCGCCTAGTTTCGCAGCTCGGCGTCCACCTGCTGGGCGATCTCCAACTCCTCGTCCGTCGGGATCACGCAGACCTTCACCCGGGCGTTGTCGGGGGAGATGATGCGGGCGCCATGGGTGTTGCGGGTTTCGTCGATGGTGATGCCCAGGGCCGACAGGCCGGACAGCGCCGTGGATCGGACCTTGGGGGAATTTTCCCCGACGCCCGCGGTGAAGGTGATCGCGTCCGCGCCGCCGAGGATCGCCAGGTATGCGCCGACGTATTCCTTGATGCGCCGGCAGTAGACGTCGAATGCCAGCGTCGCCGCCGGGTCGCCCGCGGCCCGGCGCTCCTGCACCGCCCGCATGTCGTTTTCGCCGGCGAGCCCCTGCAGGCCGGCGAAGCGGGTCAATGATCGCTCGATCTCGTCGATCGGGAGCCCGGCGACCCGGTGCAGGTGGAAGATCACCGTCGGGTCGACGTCGCCGCTGCGGGTGCCCATCACGAGCCCGGACTGCGGTGACATGCCCATCGACGTCGCCACGCTGCGGCCCCCTGAGACCGCGCAGGCGCTCGCGCCGTTCCCCAGGTGCAGGGTGATCACCCTTGCCTCGCCGGCGGGCAGGTCGAGCAGCTCGGCGGTCTGCCGGGCCACGTACGCGTGCGAGGTGCCGTGGAAGCCGTAGCGGCGGATCTGCCAGCGCTCGGCCAGCGACGCGTCGATCGCATACGCCACCCCGTCCGGGGGGATCGTCTGGTGGAACGCCGTGTCGAAGACCGCGACCTGCGGGACGTCGGGCAGCAGCTTGCGGGCCACCGCGATGCCGCTGAGCGCGGCCGGGTTGTGCAGCGGCGCGAGGGGGATGAGCCCCTCGATCACGGCGAACACCTCGTCGTCGATGACGGTGGCCCGGCCGAACTCGCTGCCGCCGTGCACGACCCGGTGGCCGACCGCACCGAGACCCGACAGGTCGACCGAGGACATCACCCGCTGCAGGGCCGCCTCGTGGTCGCCCGCGTCCCCGCCGGCCTCGCCGATCCGCTCGATCAGGCCCTTCGCCAGGGTCGCCGTGCCGTCGAAGAGGCGGTATTTGACCGAGGACGAGCCGGTGTTCAGGACGAGGATCTTCATGAGCGGGCCTGGATCGCCGTGATCGCCACCGTGTTGACGATGTCCTTGACCGTCGCGCCGCGGGACAGGTCGTTGACCGGGCGGCGCAGGCCCTGCATCACCGGGCCGACCGCGACCGCGTTGGCCGAGCGTTGCACGGCCTTGTAGGTGTTGTTGCCGGAGCTGAGATCCGGGAAGACGAAGACCGTGGCCTTGCCGGCCACCAGGCTCTCCGGCAGCTTGGTCGCCGCCACCTGAGGATCGATCGCCGCGTCGTATTGGATGGGGCCCTCCACGGGCAGGTCGGGACGGCGCTCCCGGACGATTCTCGTCGCGGCGGCCACCTTTTCCACGTCGGCGCCCGCGCCCGAGCTGCCGGTCGAGTAGGAGAGCATGGCGACGCGCGGCTCTATGCCGAACGCGGCCGCCGTCTGCGCGGACGACAGGGCGATGTCGGCCAGCTGGGCCGCGTCCGGATCCGGGTTGACCGCGCAGTCGCCGTAGACCAGCACCCGGTCGGCGAGCAGCATGAAGAACACGCTGGAGGCGACGGACACCTCGGGCACCGTCTTGATGATCTCGAACGCGGGCCGGATGGTGGCGGCGGTGGTGTGGTTGGCGCCGGAGACCATGCCGTCGGCGAGCCCCGAGGCGACCATCATCGTGCCGAAGTAGTTGACGTCGCGGACCACGTCGTATGCCAGGTCGAGGGTGACGGCCTTGTGCTTGCGCAGCTCCGCATATTGCTCGGCGAAGCCGTCGCGCCAGCCGCTGGTGGCCGGGTCGACCAGCCGGGCCGCGCCGATGTCGACGCCGAACTCGCGCGCCCGCCGGGTGATCTCGGCCGGGTCGCCGAGCAGGGTCAGGTCGGCGACGCCGCGGCGCAGCAGCGTCTCGGTCGCCCGCAGGATCCGCTCGTCGGTGCCCTCGGGCAGCACCAGATGCCGGCGGTCGGCGCGGGCCCGCTCGATCAGGTCGTTGGAGAACATCAGCGGCGTCACCCGGCTGGACCGGGTCACGTCGAGCAGCCGGGTCAGCTCGGCGGTGTCCACGTGATGCTCGAAGGCGCCGAGCGCCGCCTCCACCTTGCGCGGGGTGGCGGGGCTGAGCCTGGCCTCGATCCGGCCGGCCGCGCTGATCGTGTGGTAGCTGTCGGTGTGCACGACCAGCATCGCCAGGCCGGTGTTGAGCCGCTCGATGACCCGCACGGCGCGCGGGTCGGGGAACTCGCCGATGGTGAGCACCAGCCCAGCGAGTGTCACGCTGCCGGCGGCGTGCGCGGCGCTCGCGGCGACGAGCAGGTCGGCGCGGTCGCCGGGGGTGATGAGCAGCGCTCCGTCGGTGAGATGGTCGAGCAGGGCCGGCACGTGCGCGGCGCCGACCACATAGTCGAGGACGTCGCGGTCGAGCGCCGCGTCGCCGCCGGCCAGCACGGTGGCGTCGAGCGCGGCCGCGACCTCGGCGACGGTCGGTGCGGCGATGGTGGGGATCTCGGGGATGGCCCAGACCGGCACCGGCAACCCGGTGGGTGGGGCGACGCCCTCGGGCACCCGGTTGGCGATCACGGCCAGCACCGTCGCGTTCAGGTCCGCAAGCGAGTGGTAGGCAGAGCCGACCGCGGCCGCCAGATCGCTCCGCCGGCCCTGACCGCCCACGACGGGCACCACCACGCTGCCGAACTCGTTGGCCAGCAGTGCGTTGAAGGCCAGCTCGCGGGGCATCTCGTCGTGCCCGGAATCCTGACCGTCGGCGAAGTCGCTGCCGACGACGACCACCGAGGTGCACTGCCGCTCGACCGCGCGGTAGCGCTCGACGATCCGGGCGACGAGCTCCTCGCGCTTGCCGTCCGCGACCAGCGCGGCCGCCTCGGTCGTGGTGACCCCGAAGGACTCAGCATAGGGCGCGACGACCGGGTATCGGCTGGTGAGCAGGGTCAGCAGCGGATCCTCGCCGTGGCCGGAGACCAGCGGCCGGAAGACACCGATCCGGGCGACCCGGCGGGACAGCAACTCGACCAGCCCCAGCGCGACTGTGCCCTTGCCGACCCCGGGACCCACCCCGGCCACATACACGCTGCTTGCCACGTGCTCAACCTACCGGCCGCGCCATGATCGCGCCCGCGGTCGTGGCAGCCTGTGGACAACGGCCGGACCTGTGGACAACGGCTAGAACCGGCCGCGGAGGTAGTCGTCCGTGGCGCTGGCTCGTCCTGATGACGACGACAAGGCAACTCGTCCTGTCCGGCCGTTCCAGGAGGCGAGCGCGTCAAGCCGGGCCAGCCGGTCCAGTGCCGAGGTGGACGACAGCGGTGTCTCGCCCGGTCGGCCCCCGACGCGCCGGGCCGGGCAGGCGTTCCGGTTCCCAGCCCTGTCATGCCGGCAACCCATACGATCTGCGCTAAGGACTAGCTACGGAGCATTTCGGACCAGTTTGACGCGGCGTCGGGCAGGCTACGCCCCCTCCGGGCCAGGCGGGACGCCACCGCGAGAGATGTCCGCCCGATAGAACCGGCATCAATCACGCCAAACGCACCTCACGCGTCGGAGCCGCAACTCGACATAGTTGAGTTCGGGTTCGCTCCGCACCCCACCGCAACCATGTCGATCTGTGGTCTCGCATCGCGGGGCAACTTGGTCATGAGATATCCGTTCTATCGGGCAAAATGGTGCCGCGGGGCTCCGAAGCTGTTCGCCTGGAAGGTGAACGGGTCGCCCGCCGCGGCCGTATTGGTCGGTGTCGACCGGATCGGCGGGCACCACGGGCCGGGAAGTTGTGTTATTTGTCCTTGCTCATCCGGGTTACTAGGCAGTAGGTTTCTGCCTGCGTCGACCGGTATCAATCCGGCGATTGCGACCAATCATCCCTGACCAACACCCTCTGCCGTCGGCCTTGCGGTGCCCCACCGTCATGCCCGCGTGCAGGAAGGATGGAGCATCGTGCCGCTACCCCGTCTCGCCTTCACTCCTGGCTCCCGGCGGGTGATCGCCGGATTGGCCGTCACCGCGGTGGCCACCGGTGGGGCCCTGCTCGCTATCGGACTGCAAACGCCGGCCGCCGAGGCTGTCTGGGCCGAGGCGGTGCCGGTCGCGGTCGCGCGCCCGGCCGCGGCGAATTCCGCGTCGTCGAGCGGCACCGCCGAGCCCGCCAAGTCCTATGTGGGTGGTGTCCGGCTGGCCTCCTACGACGCCTCCGCCGGGACGGCGTTGCTGGCCACGGTCGATACGAACGGCGGCGCGACCGCCCAGGTGCGGTCCGGTGATGTGATCGCGAGCCCGCCCAGCAGCGCGGCACCGCTGGGGGCGTTGTTCAAGGTCGGGAAGGTCACTCCCACCGACGCCGGGGTCAAGGTCAGCACCGAACCGGCGACGCTGAGCGACGCCTTGGGCGCGGCCGAGGTGGACCGCACCTTCCAGGCCAAGGACATCGCCATGAGCGTCACGCCGCTGGCCACCGGCGTGCGGCCCGCGGCGAAGGTGCCGGCCCTGCCCGGCACGACCACCGGCACCGGCACCACCGCGCCGTCACCCACCCGGAGCGCCGCAAAGAGCGCGTCCCCGAGCGCAAAGACCACGCCACCGAGCGCAAAGACCACCACGCCGACCACGCCGAGCACAAAGACCACAGCGCCGACCACGCCGAGCGCAAAAACCACAGCGCCGAGCACGCCGAGCGCAAAAACCACAGTGTCGAGCACCCCCGCGAGCGCAACGAGCAGCCCGGCCGCGCCGACCAGCAAGAGCGCCGAGCCCACGGCCAAGGCCGCGACCGAGGCGACCATCCCGGGCCTGGCCATCGGCGGAGCCGAGATCCTGGACCCGACCCGCACCGCAGACGGCGGCCTGCTGCTCTCCCTGGACATCCCACTCGCCGGCGTAGCCGGCATCACGGGCACGAGCAAGGGCGGCCCGAAGCTGTCCGGCTGGGTGGGCCTCACCCCAAAACTGATCTTCTCGTACGGCCAGAAGAACGTCGACGGCGCCAAGCCCTTCCAGGCCGAGATCGGTGTGGGAGGCAAGTACACGTACGGCTGGCAGGTGCACGCCGCGCTGGCCGGGCTGGCCGACACCGGCGAGACGGCGCTCCGGCTGCCCTTCGCCGAGGTGCACCTCAGCCAGACCTTCTGGATCGGCCCGGTGCCGGTGGTGCTCAGCGTCGACCTGACCTATTTCTACCGGCTCACCGCGCAGGGCAGCCTGAGCATCGACACCGAGCAGACCACCGCCGGTGAGTTCGCGGTCGGCGCCGCCTATGACTCGCGGACGGGCTGGGCTCCGCTCAACCGCAACGCCGCCACCACCCAGGGTGACGCCGTCCCGACCCTGACCGGGCGGGGCGACCTGCGGGCCACCATTGGCGCCGACCTGGCCGTCTTCCTCTACGACGCGGCCGGCGTGACCGGGCGGCTGGCCCCGTACGTGCGGGCCGCGGTGGACGCCACCCTGGAGCAGGTGCGCTGGGGGGTGTACGCCGGTTTCGACATCACCGCGACGCTCACCCTGCAGTTGAAGATCTTCGGCATCACGATCCTGCGCGCCGATCTGCCGATCCCGCCCGTGCACGCCGAGTGGAAGGTCGCCGCCAGCGACCCGGAGCCGGCCGTGCCCATCGCGGGCTGAACCTGGGCCGGGGCTATTCCTCGTCGTCCTCGTCGTCGCGGGCCAGCCAGGTGGCGAAGCGCTCGATCGGCGTCTCGAACTCCGGGTGGGCGTCGACGAAGTTTTTCAGCTGCTCGCCGACCCATTCCAGGGTCACGGATTCCTCGCCGCGCCGCTCGATGAGTTCTTCGATACCACGGTCGGTGAAATACATGACGGGATAGTAAGCGGGGGCGCTCCGCTACGGCGGAGCGCCCCCGACTTCTCAGCTCGTCACGGCCGGGGCAGTGCCGCCTCGACCAGCGCCGACTGCTCGGCGTCGTGGAGCTTGACCGAGCCGACCGCCGGGGCGGCCGCGGCGGGCCGCGAGATCCGGCGCAGGCGTACGCCATCGAGGTGCTCAAGCAGGTTGAGCGCCACGAACGACCAGGCGCCCTGGTTGGCCGGCTCCTCCTGCACCCACGCGAAGTCCTCCGCGTTCGGATACTTGCTGAGCTCGGCCTTGAGCTCCTCGACCGGCAGCGGGTAGACCTGCTCCATCCGGATGATCGCGGTGTCGGTGATGCCGCGCTCGGCCCGGGCCTGGAACAGGTCGTAGTAGGCCTTGCCCGAGCAGAGCAGGACCCGCTTGACCGCGCCGGCGTCCAGCGGCGTGCCGTTGACCCCGGCGTCGCCGATGATCGGCTGGAACCGGCCGGTGGTGAAGTCGGCGACCGACGACACCGCCAGCTTGTGCCGCAGCAGCGACTTCGGCGAGAAGACGACCAGCGGCTTGCGCTTGCTGGACAGCGCCTGCCGACGCAGCAGGTGGAAGTAGTTCGCCGGGGTGGTCGGGTTTGCCACCCGCATGTTGTCCTGCGCGCAGAGCTGCAGGAACCGCTCCGGACGGCCGGACGAGTGGTCCGGGCCCTGGCCCTCCTGGCCGTGCGGGAGCAGCAGCACCAGCGACGACTGCTGGCCCCACTTCACCTCGCCGGAGGAGATGAACTCGTCCACGATCGACTGGGCGCCGTTGACGAAGTCGCCGAACTGCGCCTCCCAGAGCACCAGCGCCTCGGTGTTCTCGACCGAGTAGCCGTACTCGAAGCCCATCGCCGCATACTCGCTGAGCAGCGAGTCGTGGGCGAAGAAGCGGGCGTTGCCGGTCACCAGGTTGGACAGCGGCAGGAAGTCGTTGCCGGTGTTGGCGTCGACCAGCGAGGCGTGCCGGGACACGAACGTGCCGCGCCGCGAGTCCTGGCCGGCCAGCCGCACCGTGACGCCCTGGCTCAGCAGCGACCCGAAGGCGATCAGCTCGCCCATGCCCCAGTCGATGCCGCCGTCGGCAGACATCTTGGCGCGCCGGTCGAGCAGCTGCTGGACCCGCTTGTGCGGGGTGAAGCCCTCCGGCAGGTCGAGGTGGGCCTGGCCGACCGCGCGCACGCCGGCCGCGTCGATCGCGGTGTCGACCTGCGGCTCCGGCTCTTCCGTCGAGGACCGCTGGGCCCGTGGCGGGGAACCGGCGGAGTCCCGGGTGGCCTTGAAGACGTGCTCCAGCTGGGACTGGTAGTCGCGCAGCTGCTCCTGGGCATCGTCCACGGTCAGGTCGCCGCGGCCGATCAGCTCCTCGGTGTAGGCCTTGCGGACCGAGCGCTTGGTGTCGATGATCTTGTACATCCGCGGGTTGGTCATCGAGGGGTCGTCGCCCTCGTTGTGCCCGCGGCGGCGGTAGCAGACCAGGTCGATGACGACGTCCTTGTTGAACGCCTGGCGGTATTCGAAGGCGAGCCGGGCCACCCGGACGACGGCCTCGGGGTCGTCGCCGTTCACGTGGAAGATCGGCGCCTGGATCATGCGGGCCACGTCGGTCGAGTAGAGCGACGAGCGGCTGTATTCCGGGGCCGTGGTGAATCCGACCTGGTTGTTGACGACCACGTGCACCGTGCCGCCGGTGCGGTATCCGCGCAGCTGGGAGAGGTTCAGCGTCTCCGCGACCACGCCCTGCCCGGCGAACGCGGCGTCGCCGTGGATCAGCAGCGGCAGCACCGTGTAGCCGTGCAGGCCCAGGTCGAGGCGGTCCTGCTTGGCCCGGACGATGCCCTCGAGCACCGGGTCCACCGCCTCCAGGTGGGACGGGTTGGCGACCACGCTGACCGTCGTGGCGCTCTCGCCGTCCGGCGCCGTGTATTTGCCGGTCTGGCCCAGGTGGTACTTGACGTCGCCGGAGCCGTGCGCCGACTTCGGGTCCATCTGACCCTCGAACTCGTTGAAGATCTTCTCGTACGGCTTGCCGACGATGTTCGCCAGCACGTTGAGCCGGCCGCGGTGCGCCATGCCGATGACCACCTCGTCGAGGCCACCCTCGGCGGACGCCTGCAGCACCTCGTCCAGCAGCGGGATCAGCGACTCGCCGCCCTCGAGCGAGAAGCGCTTCTGCCCGACGTACTTGGTCTGCAGGAACGTCTCGAACGCCTCGGCCGCGTTCAGCCGGTTGAGCACGTGCTTCTGCTCTTCCGGGCTCGGCTTGGTGTACTTGATCTCGATCCGGTCCTGGATCCAGCGCCGCTCCTCGGGGCCCTGGATGTGCATGTATTCGATGCCCACGCGCCGGCAGTAGGTGTCGCGCAGCACCCCGAGCACGTCGCGCAGCTTCATCTTCTGCTTACCGGCGAAGCCACCGACCGGGAACATGCGGTCCAGGTCCCACAGGGTCAGCCCGTGCTGGAGCACGTCCAGGTCGGGGTGCCGGCGGATCTCGAACTCGAGCGGGTCGGTGTCGGCCATCAGGTGGCCGCGGACCCGGTACGCGTGGATCAGCTCGACGACCCGCGCGGCCTTGTCGATCTGCCCCTCGGAGGTCCGGGCCACGTCCCGCACCCAGCGCACCGGCTCGTACGGAATCCGCAGCGAGGTGAAGATGTCGTCGTAGAACGAGTGCTCGCCGAGCAGGAACTCGTGCACGGCCTTGAGGAACTCGCCGGACTGCGCGCCCTGGATGACCCGGTGGTCGTAGGTGCTGGTCAGCGTGGTGACCTTGCTGACGCCGTGCTCGGTGAGCGTCTCGTCGGACATGCCGGCGTAGGGCGCCGGGTATTCCATCGCGCCGACGCCGATGATGGCGCTCTGGCCGGCCATCAGCCGCGGGATGGAGTGCACGGTGCCGATGCCGCCGGGGTTGGTCAGCGAGATCGTGGTCCCGGCGTAGTCGTCCATGGTCAGCTCGTTGCGGCGGGCCCGGCGGACCACGTCCTCGTACGCCTGCCAGAACTTGCGGAAGTCCATCCGCTCGCAGTTCTTGATGGACGGCACGACCAGCGTGCGGGTGCCGTCCTTCTTGGCGAGGTCGATGGCGATGCCCAGGTTGATGTGCTCGGGCTGGACCATCGCCGGCTTGCCGTCCACCTCGGCGAAGGAGTTGTTCATCTCCGGGTGCGCGATCACCGAGCGGACCAGCGCCCAGCCGATCAGGTGGGTGAAGCTGACCTTGCCGCCTCGCCCGCGGGCGAGGTGATTGTTGATCACGATGCGGTTGTCGACCAGCAGCTTCGCCGGCACGGCGCGCACCGACGTCGCGGTGGGCACCTCCAGCGAGGAATTCATGTTCTGGACGATCCGGGCGGCGACGCCGCGCAGCGTGGTGACCTTGGAACCCTCCGCCGGGGTCGGTGTCTGCGCCGGCTTGGCCGCAGCCGGGGCGGCCTTGGCGGCGGGCTTGGCCGGCGCGGGCTGAGCGGCCGGGGCCTTGGCCGGCGCGGGCGCCGCGGGCACGGTCGGCTTCTCGGGGGCGATGGTCGCGGCAGCGGGAGCGTCGGTGCCGGCCTTGGCGGCGGTGGCCTTCGCGTTGGCCGCGGTGGCCTCGTCGGGGGTCGCGAGCGAGCCCGAGGCCATCGCCGGCTTGTAGTCGGCGAAGAAATCGTGCCAGGCCGGGTCGACGCTGCTCGGGTCGGCCAGGTAGCGCTGGTACATCTCGTCGACGATCCACTCGTTCGGACCGAAGTCCGCGAGCGGATTCTCATGCGAAGTCTGCTGGGTCGACACTTCCGTGTTCGCCTCTTTCACCAAGTTGTCAGCACGCGACGTTCGTCACACGGGACGGAATGGAAATCGCCGTCAAGGCTACGCCGTGAGATTTGCCCGGCCATCCGGACGTCCGCTCTGTGACCAACTTCCCGAGGGGCGAGAAGGACTCGTGACCACGTAGTCACGCTCAGGCGATGTCCCGCCGTTTCATGAGCCACGTCCCGAGCCCGCCGGCGACCACCGCATAGCCGATCAGCACCACGGCACCGACCCAGCGCGGTGGGTTACCGGGCAGCTCGGTGCCGGAGATCATCAGCTGGGAGGCGAGCGGCGGGACCAGCACCTGCAGCTTGCCGAACCACTCGCCGATGCGCGGGGTGAGCAGGAAGAACAGCGTCGTGGCGCCGAAGTAGCCGATCACGTAGACGGTGCTCAGCGTGATCGTCGCGCCGATCTGGCTGCGGATCAGCACGCCGGCGCCGACCCCGAGGATCGCCCACAGGGCGTACGCCAGGCCGTTGAGCCCCATCGCCCGCCAGATCGCCGGCTCGCCGAGCTGCGACCCGACGTCCAGGGCGTTGAGGATGAGCGGCACGAAGAGCAGGTTGAGCAGGGTGGTGACCAGCCAGAAGCCGAGGCCGAGCAGGGTAGCGGCGATCAGCTTGGCGATCACCACGGACTCCCGGCGCGGGGTCACCAGGAACGTGGTGGTGGCCGTCAGGTGGAAGAACTCGTTGGTCACGATGATCGCGCCGAGCAGCATCACCATCAGCACGCCGAAGAACTGGCCGCTGGTGTAGAGATTCGACGCCACGTTGACGGCCTCGTTGGCGACCCGGACCTGCTCGGCCTGGTCGGCGGTCAGGCCCTGCTCGGCCGGGTCCGCGTTCGCGTTGATGGAGCTGCCGGCCCAGTTGATCAGCAGCGTCAGCGCCCACAGGCCGAGGGTGATCAGGCCGAGGATCCACCAGGTCGAGGTGGACCGGATCTTGAAGAGTTCGGCTTTCACCAGGTTCATCGGATGCCCGCCTTTCCGGCCGTCAGCTGCAGGAAGACCTGTTCCAGGTCGGCGCGCTCACCGGCCAGCTCGTGCAACTCCACCGAGCCGGCGAAGGCCACGTGCCCCACGGCGGCCGCGTCCAGGCCGGTGACCAGCAGGGCGCCGTCGGGCAGCGGGGTCACCGTCGCCTGGTGCTCGGAGAGCGCGGCGGTCAGCGCCTCCGGCTGCGGGGTGCGGATCCGCACCTGGGCCATCCCGGCCATCGAGCCGAGCACCTCGCCGACCGGCCCCTGCCGGATGAGCTGGCCCGCCGCGATGATCACCACGTCGTCGGCGAGCTGCTGCATCTCGGCGAGCAGGTGGCTGGAGACCAGCACCGTGCGGCCCTCGGCGGCGAGCGCCTTGAGCAGGTCGCGCATCCAGCGGATGCCCTCGGGGTCCAGGCCGTTGGCGGGCTCGTCGAGGATCAGCACCCGCGGGTTGCCGAGCAGGGCCGAGGCGATGCCGAGGCGCTGCTTCATGCCCAGCGAGTAGCCCTTGAACTTGCGCTTGGCGGCCGGGGTCAGCCCGACCCGGGCGAGCGCGTCGTCGGCCGCCGACCATGGCAGCCCGGCCGAGGTGCAGATCATCCGCAGGTGGTTGAGGCCGGTGCGGCCCTTGTGCGCGCTGGACGCCTCGAGCACCGCGCCGACGTGCCGGACCGGCTGCTCCAGGTCGGCATAGCGGACGCCACCGAAGGTGGCCGAGCCGGCCGACGGGGTGACCAGGCCCAGCAGCATGCGCAGGGTGGTCGTCTTGCCCGCGCCGTTGGGGCCCAGGAAGCCGGTGACCCGCCCGGAATGCACGGTGAACGAGAGATTGTCCACGGCACGCAGTGCCTTGTACTGCTTGCTGAGGTTGGAGACGACGATCTCCGTGGATCCGCCCGTCACTGTTGCTCCTACCGCTCGACTGGTGGCTCAACCTACCGGTTCGCGGCAATCTCGGCTGCCCATCGGGTGGACGGCTTACAGAGGCGTTCACGTTAGCGTCATCCCGTGCCACCTGTGGCGACACGCCGTCGGCAGACGCGAGCCTTACACAGAACTCATGACGGTACTCATGACCGCCGCCGCACCCACCGGGACCAGCGGCTACTCGCTCCTCATCGCCGACGACGCCAGTCAGGTCGCGGCCGCGCAGCGCCTGCGCCACGACGTCTTCGCCACCGAGCTCGGCGCGACGCTGCGCGGAGCTACCCCCGACGGTCGCGACATCGACGAGTTCGACGACTTCTGCGACCACCTGATCGTCCGGGACGACGCGACCGGCCTGGTCGTCGGCACGTACCGGATGATGACCCCGAAGGCCGCCGAGCGCGCCGGGCGCCGCTACGGCGACGGCGAGTTCAACCTCGCCGGCCTGAGCCCGCTGCGCGACCAGCTTGTGGAGACCGGTCGCTCGTGTGTGCACCCGGACCACCGCTCCGGCGCCGTGGTCAACCTGATGTGGGCCGGCATCGCCCGCTACCTGCACCTGAACAACCTGCGCTGGCTCGGCGGCTGCGCCTCGGTCGGCCTCGACGACGGCGGGGCGACCGCGGCCGGGGTCTGGGCCCGGGTCTCCGCCAGGCACCTCTCGCCGCCGGCCCTGCGGGTCCAGCCGCGCCGCGGTTGGCTCGCCGAGACCGACCGGGTCGGCGACCCGAGGACGCAGCCGCCGCCGCTGCTCAAGGGCTACCTGCGGCTGGGCAGCTGGGTGTGCGGTGAGCCGGCCTACGACCCGGACTTCAACTGCGCGGACTTCTACGTGCTGTTCTCCATGGACCGGATGGACCCGCGCTATCGGCGCCATTTCCTTGGTGCGACGCGATGAGCTCGACCGTGTGGCAGCCCACGTCCGCGTGCGGTCCGCAATGCCGCCCGGCCGGTGCGCCGGCTGTGCGAGCCGGCACCGCGCTGGTGCGGTTGGCGGCGCTCTTCGGCGTACTGCTCAGCGCTTTGATCCTGGTGCCGCTCCTGCGGCGCGGCGCCGCGCGGATGGTCTCGCGCGGCATCCTCGCGGCCCTGGGGGTCAGGCTGGTCTGGCGCGGCCCGGCGCCGCAGCCCGGCAGCCTGCTGGTGGCCAACCACGTCTCCTGGCTGGACGTCGTCGCGCTGCTGGCGGTGACGCCGGTCCGGCTGGTCGCCAAGCATGACGTGCGCGGCTGGCCCGCGGTGGGTGTGCTGGCGACCCGGGCCGGGTCGATCTTCGTGGACCGGACCCGGCCGAAGCGCCTGCCGGCGCTGGTGGCCGAGGTCGCCGAGGCGCTGCGGGCCGGGCGCTCGGTCGCGGTCTTCCCGGAGGGTACGACCTTCTGCGGCGCCGAGCGGGGGCGCTTCCGGCCGGCTGTCTTCCAGGCGGCGGTGGACGCCGGGGCGCCGGTCGTGCCGATCGCGATCCGGTACGGTTCGGCGGAAGCGTCCTTCGTCGGCGACGACACGCTCTGGTCCTCGGTCCTTCGGGTGGCCGGCCTGCGCGGCCTGACAGTGACGCTGATCGGCTCGCCCGCGCTGCGCCCGGAGCCGGGTGCGGACCGGCGGGTGCTAGCCCGCGCGGCTCAGGCTTCGGCCGGGCTCCGGTCCGCCACGTTTGATCTTGCCGCTTAGCAGGCTCACAGAAAACTTTCAGGTACCGTGCAGCGCGAGTGCAGCGACCTGGGCGAGGATGGTGGGCATGGCCGCTACTCAGACCCAGGCAAAGCAGAGCGAGGCGAAGCTCCTCGTCGTCGAGGACGACGCGAACATCCTCGAGCTGCTCTCCGCCAGCCTGCGCTTCGCGGGGTTCGACGTCAGCACCGCCACCAGCGGCAGCGCCGCCGTCAGCGCGGCCAAGAGCGCCACCCCTGACCTCGTCGTCCTCGACGTGATGCTGCCCGACCTCGACGGTTTCGAGGTCATCCGGCTCATGCGCGAGGGTGGCGCGCGCACCCCCGTGGTCTTCCTGACCGCCCGCGACGGCACCGACGACAAGATCCGGGGCCTGACGCTGGGCGGCGACGACTACGTGACCAAGCCGTTCAGCCTCGAGGAGCTCACTGCCCGGATCCGGGCCGTGCTGCGCCGCACCACCACCGGCGACGAGGAGCCCTCGCGCCTGGTCTTCGCCGACCTCGAGCTCGACGAGGAGACGCACGAGGTCTACCGGGCCGGCCAGCGCGTGCAGCTCTCGCCGACCGAGTTCAAGCTGCTGCGCTATCTGATGCTCAACGCCAACCGGGTGCTCTCCAAGGCGCAGATCCTCGACCACGTGTGGAAATACGACTTCCGGGGCGACGACAACATCGTCGAGTCGTACATCTCCTACCTGCGGCGCAAGGTCGACAACGTGCAGCCGCGACTGATCCACACGCTCCGCGGCGTCGGCTACGTGCTGCGCAAACCCGCGGCCTGAGCCAGATCGTGGCCCTGACCCTTTCCGACCGAGTCCGCAGGGTCGTCCCGGAGACCAGCCTGCGACGGATCCCGCTGCTCACCAAGCTCATCGCGGCCGTGCTGGCGCTGGTGCTGGCGGCGCTGACGCTGATCAGCATCGCGAGCACATACGCCCTGCACAGCTACATGATCGGCCGGCTCGACACCGGGCTTGTCCGGTTCGCCGAGACGGCGGAGGACCTGCAGGGCCGGGCGAAGCTGCTGCTGCCCGCCGACTACTACGCCAACCTGACCACGGTCGACGGCGTCTCGGACCCGGAGGGCCTCAAGTACGACCCCGCGCTCAAACTCAGCCAGCTGCCCCCGCTGGTCAAGGGCCTGGACGAGGTCAACAAGCATATCGACAAGCCGTACACGGTCAGGTCCGCCGACGGGACCGTCGTCTGGCGGGTGCTGATCACCTACTTCGGCGGCGGCACGGTGCTGCACGTCGGGCAGCGGCTGGTCGGCATCGACGACGCGATCGGCCGCCTGGTGTGGGTCGACATACTGGTCGGCGCCGGGGTGCTCTTCGCGCTCGCGGCGGTGGGCGCGGCCATCGTGCGGCAGAGCCTCATCCCGCTGGTGCAGATAGAACGGACCGCCGCGGCCATCGCGGCCGGCGACCTCACCCAGCGTGTCCCCGATCCGGAGCCCGACGAGGGCGAACCGAAGACCGAGCTGGGCCGGCTGTCCCGGGCCCTGAACGCCATGCTGGCCCAGATCGAGGCCGCGTTCACCGCCCGCGCGCTGTCCGAGACCGCGGCCCGCTCGGCGGAGTCACAGGCCCGCGACGCCGCCGAGGACGCGCAGATCTCCGAGGCCCGCGCGGTGCGCTCGGAGCAGAAGATGCGGCAGTTCGTCGCGGACGCCTCGCACGAGCTGCGCACGCCGCTGACCTCCATCCGCGGCTTCGCCGAGCTGTACCGCCAGGGTGCCGTCGCCAACCCGGAGGACACCGCCAAGCTGGTGCGCCGGATCGAGGACGAGGCCGCCCGGATGGGCCTGCTGGTGGAGGATCTGCTGCTGCTCGCCCGGCTGGACCGGGAGCGCCCGGTCACCCTGGCCCCGGTCGAGCTGCCGGTGCTGGCGATGGATGCGGTCCAGGCCGCCCGGGCCACCGCACCGGACCGCAAGATCGAGCTGGACGTGCGCGAGTCGCCGGAGAAGCTGGTGGCGTACGGCGACGACGCCCGGCTGCGGCAGGTCATCGGCAACCTGATGACCAACGCGCTGGTGCACACGCCAGCCGATGCCGCGGTGACGCTCTCGCTCTATCCGGAGTCGGGCAACCGCGCCGTCGTCGAGATCAGCGACACCGGGCCCGGGCTGTCCGCGGAGCAGCGCGAGCACGTCTTCGAGCGCTTCTACCGCGCCGACGAGGCCAGGACCCGGCGTACGGACCGCGCGGCCACCGGCACCGGGCTGGGCCTGGCCATCGTGGCGGCGATCGTACGGGCCCACCACGGCAGTGTGGAAGTGCTGAGCGAGCCGGGCAAGGGCGCGACGTTCCGGGTGGCTTTGCCCGCTCTGGAGCCGGACCACTCCTGATTTTCCGGACACAGCCATTCACAGAAAACGTCCAGGGCCAACACAGGTGGGTCGGAGCGGGCAGGGGCAAAGTAATCCCCATGAACGAGTACGAGACCGACCCGCAGCGGCACGAAAGCTCCCCGTCCGAGGAGCAGTCGCACCGGCCCGCGGACGCCTCCCACGCGAGCAGCAGCCCGGAGCGGGGACAGTCCGACACGACGGCGCAGCAGCCCATGCTGAGCCTGCCGGACGCACCCCAGTCCGGCGTTCCCCAGTCCGGTGCCCCGCAGTCCGGCGCACCGCAGTCTGGCGTTCCGCAGTCCGGTGCCCCTCAGTCTGGCGTTCCTCAGTCTGGTGCGCCCCAGCAGCACGGCGGGTGGCTCGCGTCGCCGTGGCAGCGCGGCGGCCAGCACCCGCAACCGGTGCAGCAGCCACACCCCAACCAGCCGCACCCCTACGGCCAGCAGCCGTACGGCGCGGGACAGCAGTATCCCGGCCAGCCGCAGCCGCCCTACGCGGGTGCCTACGCCGGCCAGCCCCACCAGCAATACGCGGCACAGGGAGCGCCCGGTCAGCCCGGCCAGTGGGCGCCCGGTGCCGGCGTACCCCCGCAGTCGGAGGCCCCGGCCTGGGCCCAGGCCGTCGGGACCGACCAGCGCGACCCCGCGCGGGCCGGCCGTGGCCGCAAGATCTTCGTGGCCGGCGCGGCCGCGGTCCTGATCGCCCTGGGCGCCGGCGGCGTCGGCGCGGCCACCGCGCTGGCGTTCAACGACGACAGCGGCACCAGGACCGTGCAGACCGCCGACGCCGCGGTGAACAGGGTGGTCGACCGCTCGTCGCTCGCCCAGATCGTCTCGGCGGTCAAGGACAGCGTCGTCTCCATCACCACGCAGACCGGTGAGGGCTCGGGCGTCGTGATCAGCGCCGACGGCTACATCGTGACCAACAACCACGTGGTCGCCACCGCCACCGGCGACACGGTCACCGTGATCTTCGCCAACGGCAAGAAGGCGCAGGCGAAGATCGTCGGCACCGACCCGCGGACCGACCTCGCCGTCATCAAGGCCGACGGGGTCAGCGACCTGGCCGCCGCGAAGTTCGGCGACAGCTCGAAGATGCAGGTCGGCGACACCGTGCTCGCCCTGGGCAGCCCGCTGGGCCTGGAGGGTTCGGTCACCGAGGGCATCATCAGCGCCAAGGACCGCACCATCCAGTCCGCCAGTGAGGACCAGACCCCGCAGACCCCGGAGAACCCGTTCGGCCAGCAGCAACAGCAACAGCAGCAGAGCAGCGGGACGACCTCGATGTCTGGGCTGCTGCAGACCGACGCCCCGATCAACCCGGGCAACTCCGGCGGCGCGCTGGTCAACACGAACGGTGAGGTGATCGGCATCAACTCGGCCATCGCCACCTCCGGGCAGAGCTCGGGCAACATCGGCCTCGGCTTCGCGATCCCGAGCAACAAGGCGAAGGACGTCGCGGACGCCCTGATGGCCGGTAAGAAGGTCAGCCACCCGGCGCTGGGTGTCAGCGTCACCGAGGCCGAGGGCGGCGGCGCCCTGGTCAGCCAGGTCACCGCGAACAGCGCGGCGGCGAAGGCCGGCCTGCAGCAGGGTGACGTAGTCAACTCGGTGAACGGCAAGGCCGTCAACGACTCCGACGACCTGGTGGGGATCATCCAGTCCGCCAAGGTCGGCGACAAGGTGACGATCGTCTTCACCCGCAACGGGCAGCAGCAGACGGTCAGCGCGACGCTGGCGGAGTCCGCCTAGAGCCAACCTGATGCTCTCCGGGCCATCGGACGAGCATCACCTCCCCACGGCGGTGGGTGGACGCGACCAAGGGGGTTGGTCGCGACCACCCACCGCCACCTTTATGTCTGATCTATGCCGTTTCTCCTGGCGATCGGCATAACAGGGGCTCGCCTTTCGCCTGGCTGACCGCCTACTCTCCATTCGCCATATCTGAGCGGAAACCCCTGATGGGACAGAAGCAGTGAGCTTGGTCGAGACCCGGATGAGTGTCTGGGAAGCCCTGGCGGGCCGCGCGCCGGGTGAGCCGCTCGGACCCGCCGACCCCGGACTCTGGGGCGCGGTCGTCGAGCGGCTCAACCCCGCCCGGGCCCGGCCCGTGCTGCGCGCCGGGATCGAGGCCGTCGAGCTGACCAGCGTGCGCGGATCCGCGTACGTGATGCTCCGCTCGCCCGACGACGGCGGTCGCGCCTGCTATCTGCGGCTGACCCCGGACGAGTGGCAGCTCGCGCTGATGATGGACGGCACCCACACGGTCGCCCGCCTCGTCGCCGAGTTCGCGCGGCTCGCCGGCCGGCTCGCCCCCGACCAGGTCCGCCGGGTGGTGGCCGACCTGGCCGGCAACCGGATGCTCGACGAGCTGCCGGTGGACGCCTTCCGCCCGTTGCAGGAGCTCGAGCGGCAGCCGCTGCCCAAGCGGGTCGGCAGCGGGGTGCTCGCGGCGGCCCGCGGGCGCCGGATGCTGGTCTTCGACATCGACGGCGTGATCTCGGCGCTCTACCGCGCCGGCGGCCGATTCCTCTTCACCAGGCCCGCGGCGATCATCATGGCGATCTTCGCGGTGGCCGGGATCGGCCTGTTCGTCACCACCTGGTGGCGCGGCAGCCAGGCGGTCTTCCTGTCCGGCAGCTCCTACCTGCTCGGCGCGATCGTCCTGCTGCTGCTCAACCTGCTCGCCCTGGCCAGCCACGAGCTGGGCCACGCGCTGGCCACCAAGCACGCCGGGCGGGAAGTGCCCGCGGCCGGCGTGCTCGTGTACTTCGGCATCCCGTCGGTCTTCGTGGACACCACCGACGTGTGGATGGCCGGGCGGCGCGCCCGGATGCTGGTCACCGCCGCCGGGCCGGCCACCGGTCTGGTGCTGGCCGGGTCGATGCAGCTCATCGGCCTCGCCGTGCCCGCGCTCGGCCCGCTCGCCTTCAAGCTGGCCTTCGCCTGGTATCTCAACGCGCTGTTCAACCTGAACCCGCTGCTCGCCCTCGACGGCTACTACCTGCTGATGGACTGGCTGGAGATCCCGAACCTGCGCGGCCGCGGCCTCGCCTGGGTGTCCAGCCGGCTGCGCGGCCGCCCGCCGTCGTGGGCGGGGCTGGACCGGGAGGGCCGCATCGTCGCCCTGTACGGCGTGCTGGCGCTGCTCTGGTTGGCGGTCGCCGCGAACCTCGCGTACCGGATCTGGGCCGACCGGGTCGCCGGGCTGGTCACCGGCCTGTGGCACAGCGGCTTCGCCGCCAAGGTGCTGCTGACGCTGATCGTCGGAGGGCTCTGCGCCCCGCTGGTCTACCTCGCCGTCGGCCGGCTGGCCCGCTGGTGGCGCCGCTTCCGCGAGCGGTCCGTCGAGAAGCGCCGGGAGGCCGACGCCCCGCGCCGGCTGGCCGCGCTGCGCGCCTCCGACCTCGGCGGCCTGCCCGAGCACGCGCTGGCCGGCCTCGCCGCCCGGGCCCGCTGGGTGCGACCGCGGTCCGGGACCCAGCTCGTCGTGGCGGGCACCGCCCAGCAGGCCGTGTACGTCGTCGTCGACGGCGCGGTCCAGGCCCGCAAGCCGGGCGACCCCGGCGGCACGATCCGGCAGCACGTCGGCGCCGGCGGGGTGGTCGGGCTGGCCAACGCGCTCACCGGCCGGGCCACGTCGCTGGACTGGCACACGGCCGGCACCACGCTGCTCTCCGTGCCCACCGCCACCGTCGCCTCGGTCGTCGGCCCGCTGCCCGGTCCGCCGCCGGCCGACCGCGCCGAGGCCGAGACGCTGTTCGCCGACACTCCCGCGCTGTCCGGTCTGGCCGGGGACGAGCGGCTCGCGCTGATCGCGTCCGCGCACCCGGTGGACCTCGAGCCCGGCGCGCCGGTCATCCTGCAGGGCCCCACCCACGCGGTCGTCGTGGAGTCCGGCGTCATCGCCATGCCCGACGGCGTCGAGCTGCGCCGCGGCACGCTGGTCGGCCCGGTCGGCGACGGGGTTCCGGGGATGGTCGCGCAGGCCCGTACGCCCGTACGGCTCTGGGTCATCCCCGATGCCTCCGAACTGCCGCCGCTGGTCGGCGCGCCCGGCCATGTGGCCGGCGGTCCCGCCGGCAGCGGGCCGGCCGCCAGCGGGGTGCACTCCGCCGGTGTCTACCCGCCGCTCGCCGCGCCGCCGGGCCCGCCGGACGGCACCGAGAACCCCGACGTGGACCGCCGCTTCGAACGCCGGATGTGGTGGCTCGTCCTGCTGCTGCTCCTGCTCTCGCTGCTGCTCACCGTGATCAACTTCGCACCCGGCCCGGCCTGGGCCGAGATGCCGACCGACCGGGCGCTGCTCACCTCGGACCGGGGCACGATCATCGCGACCATCGACGGCCGCACCGTGGCCCTCGCCGAGGGCGACCGGCGGTACGTCGACGAGGGCGCCCGGATCGTCGTCCCGGCCAAGGCCACCGGCCGGCTGACCTTCAAGGGCGGCTCGGCCACGCTGTTCTGCGCCGGCTCGCAGGCCAAGGTCGGCCGGCTGTACACGGACGCCGGCCGCCAGCGGGTGCCGCACGGCGCCCTCTCGCTGGAGGACGGCCGCCTGCTCGCCGACACGGCCAGCACCAGCGGCGCCTACCAGCCGCTAGCCCTGGCCGTGGCCCGTCCCGCGGGCGTGGTCACCAACAGCGGCGCCTCCTGGTATGCGGTCGAGCCCGGCGGCCTGTCCGTCGCCACCGGCCGCGTCTACGTCGGTGGCACCCCGAGTCAGCCCATCGGCACCGACCTGAGCTGTGGTGACGGCGTCAAGGTCGAGCCGCCAGCCGGCTCGCCCAGCCCGTCGCCGAGCGACGAGCCGCTCCCCTCCGACCTGCCCACCGAGGTCACCCCGGTGCCGACGACGGTGCCGCCGACGGAGGCGACGACCGAGCCGGAGCCGACAGCCGACCCGGTCGACCCGACGACCCCGGACGACCCGACCCCGACCACCACCCGGGCGACGACCCGGCCCACGACGCCGGCGCCGACCACCACCCCGCCGACGACCCGGCCCACGACGACCACGCCGTCGGCCTCGACCACCCCGTCGTCTTCGCCGCCGACTTCGACTTCACCTACGCCGAGCCGGACGACGCCATCGCCAACGCCGACCACCACTGAACCGACCATCGGCTGACGAGGGGAAAGACACGTGATCTGCTGGTTCTGTGCCAAGGCTGCCCGGGGGACCTGCCGGTTCTGCGGTCGGGGGGTCTGCGAGGACCATGCCCGATTCGGGCCGTACCTCCTTCAGGTGAGCCGTTCGGTGAACCGGGACCGCGCCGAGGCCCTGGTGGTGGAGGACGCCGTGCAGTGCGGCACCTGTCGTCCCAGGCCGCAGCCGGTGGCAATGCCGGAATTGGACTGAGGGACGCGGCCGGTTCCGCGGGACCGGCCGCCGTACCACTAGCGGTCACTGGACCCGGGCTCCTACGGTGGTGGCCATGAGTGACTTCGACGCGGTGCTGGAGCTGCTGCTTACCGACCCGTCGTTCCAGGCTCGGCTCGCCGCCGATCCGGCGGGCGCACTGGCCGGTTTCGACCTGGACGCGGAGGAGTCTGATCTGCTGCGCCAGCAGGTCAGCGCCGATCCGGGTGCGCAGGGTGCGATCGTGGAGGACAGGGTCACCAAGTCGAGCACGTTCGGCCTGTTCGACTCGTTCAGCATCGGCGGGGTGGCCGACGCGATCGGCAGCGGGATGGCGCGGCAGGGATTCGGCTCGGCGCCCGTCGAGAGCATGGGCGGCTTCGGTTCGGCAACCGCCGACAGCCCGGGCGGCTTCGGTTCGGCAACCGCCGACAGCTCGGGCAGTCTCGGGGAGTGGTCGGAGTTCGGCAGCGCCTCCGGAACGGCCGCGGACGCCACCGCCGGGTATCCGGCCAACGAGGGCTTCGGCTCGGCGCCGGACGCGTGGGGTGCCGGCGGCGGCGACCTGGCCGCCCGGTCGGGCTTCGGCTCGGCCCCCGGCCTGGACGCACCCGACCTGGACGGCCTGCCGGCGGAGTCCGGCTTCGGCGACGCGCCGCGCAGCGGCCTCGGCGAGCGGGGGAACGCGCAGGTCGGGCAGGGCGAGGCCGAGCACCTTGCGCCGCCGAAGGGCTACCACAACCGGGTCGACGCCGACGGGGACGGCAGCATGGACAAGGCGACCTACCGGGGCCGCGAGGACGGCGGCGTGGAGATCCGGGTGGATCTCGACCGCGACGGCCAGGCCGACTTCGTCGGGGTCGACGAGGATCTGGACAACCGGGTGGACTTCGCCGACTACGACAAGGACCACGACGGCGTCTACGAGAAGCGGATGTTCGACGACGACGATGACGGCTTCCTCGACCGCACGGTCCTGCAGTAGGAGCGGGGTCGGCAAAGCCCTGGCTTTGCCGGTTCCCTAAGCCCACCATGGTGGCATGGTGGCGATCGCCGCGCGCGAGCTCACGAAGAAGTTTGGCGACGTCGTCGCGGTGCAGGGCGTCGACCTGGAGGTGGCGCCGGGCGAGTTGCTGGTGGTGCTGGGGCCGACCGGCTGCGGGAAGACGACGTTGCTGCGCCTGCTTGCCGGTTTCGAGGAGCCGACCGCCGGGAGCGTGCTGTTCGACGGCGAGCCGGTCACGGAGATCGATCCCCGGAAGCGGAACATCGCGATGGTGTTCCAGAACTTCGCCCTCTACCCGCACCTGACGGTCGCCCAGAATATCGGCTTCCCGCTGCGCGCGGCGCCCGCTCCGGGCTCGGAGATCGCCGCCCGGGTCGCCGAGGTGGCCCGCATGGTGGGCATCGCGGACCTGCTCAACCGCTATCCCGAGCACCTGTCCGGCGGTCAGAGCCAGCGCGTCGCGATGGCCCGCGCGCTGGTCCGGCGGCCGGCGGTGTTCCTGCTCGACGAGCCGCTGTCCAACGTGGACGCGGGTGCCCGCGCGGCGCTGCGCGGCGAGATCGTGGCGCTGGTCCGCCGGCTCGCGGTGACGACGGTCTACGTGACGCACGACCAGACCGAGGCGATGAGCATCGCGGATCGGATCGCCGTGCTGCGGCTGGGCGTGCTGCAACAGGTCGGGCCGCCCACCGAGGTGTACGCGGACCCGGACACCCTGTTCGTGGCGGCGTTCCTCGGCATGCCGCGGACCAGCCTGCTGGAGGCCGCGGTATACGCCGAGGACGGCAAGGTGGTGCTCGACCTGGGCTCCCAGGTGCTGGAACTGCCGCCGGGGGACCCGCGCACCGCGCGGCTGGCGGAGCACCACACCGAGCGGGTGACCCTGGCGTTGCGCGCGCTGCCGCTCCAGCCCGGGTCGCCGGGCATGTCGGTGCGGGGCACGGTCTGCTCGGTGGAGAACCTGGGGCACGAGTTGCTGGCGCACGTCGACATCGGCGGGGTGCCGAGCATCCGGCTGGACGCGCCGGCGCCGCGGACCCGGCCGGTCGCCGCGAGCACGCCGTACGGGTTCTATCCCGCGTACGACCTGGTGGAAGCGCCGCCGACCGGCGAGGTGATGGTCCGCATGCCGGTGCCCGCCCAGGTGCGGATCGGCGACGAACTCACCGTCGGGCTGGGGCCGGCGGACCTGCTGCTGTTCGACCGCACGGGCCGGCGGATCCGCTTCGCGGCGGCGTGAAAAAAACGATCACTGGACAGAAACAGTTAACAGTCCTAATAATTGGCCAACTGTCGATATACCGACGTGGAGGCCACCCCCATGCGCCGTTCACTCATCCTCGCCGTCACGGCCGCACTCGCGACCGCCGGTCCCACCGTCTACATAGCCTCATCCGCGAGCGCCGCCGTCGCCTGTTCCCCGGCGTGGAGCGCCTCGGCGGTGTACGTCAAGGACAACTCGGTCTCGTACCAATCGAAGAACTACACCGCGAAATGGTGGACGCAGGGCGAGGTGCCCACGGCCAGCGGCGAGTGGGGTGTCTGGGCGGACAAGGGCGCCTGCGGCGGCACCACGCCCCCGCCGACCACCCCACCACCCACGACCCCACCACCGACCACGCCCCCGCCGACCACCCCGCCGCCTCCGGTCACCGGGCTCCCCAAGCACGCGCTGATCGGCTACCTGCACTCAAGCTTCGCCAACGGCTCCGGCTACCTCAAAATGGCCGACGTCCCGGCCGACTGGGACATCATCAACCTGGCCTTCGGCGAGCCGACCACCGCAACATCCGGCGACATCCGCTTCACCCTCTGCCCGGCCACGGAGTGCCCGGGCGTGGAAAGCGAAGCCGACTTCATCGCCGCGATCCGCGCCAAGCGCGCGGCGGGAAAGAAGGTGCTGCTCTCCATCGGCGGCGCGAACGGCCAGGTCCAGCTCACCACGACCGCGGCCCGCGACAAGTTCGTCAGCTCGGTCGGCGCGATCATCGACAGATACGGCCTGGACGGCGTCGACATCGACTTCGAGGGCCACTCGCTGTCGCTGAACACCGGAGACACCGACTTCAAGAACCCGACAACGCCGGTCATCGTCAACCTGATCGCCGCGCTACGGTCCCTGAAGAGCAGATACGGCGCGGCCTTCGTGCTGACGATGGCCCCGGAGACGTTCTTCGTCCAACTCGGCTACCAGTATTACGGCTCGGGCCCCTGGGGCGGCCAGGACCCACGCGCGGGCTCATACCTGCCGGTGATCTATGCAATGCGCAACGACCTGACGGTGCTGCACGTCCAGGACTACAACTCCGGCCCGATCATGGGCCTGGACAACCAGTACCACACCATGGGCGGGGCCGACTTCCACATCGCGATGACCGACATGATGCTGGCCGGCTTCCCGGTAGCCGGCAACACGGCGAACATGTTCCCGGCCCTGCGAGAGGACCAAATCGCCTTCGGTGCACCGTCCTCGGTCAGCGCGGGCAACGGCTATGTCGCTCCGGCGGGGGTCCAGCAGGCGGTAACGTGCCTGGTCAAGGGTACGAACTGCGGAAGCTACCCGGTCCGCAGCGGCACCAACCCGAACTTCCGCGGCCTGATGACCTGGTCGATCAACTGGGACAGGTACTACAACTGGGAGTTCCGCACCAACCACGAGGGGTTCCTCAACGGGCTCGGCTGATCCCCGCCAATCAAGATCAAATTCTGGATGTCGTGCGTGGTTGCATGGTGCTGACCGTCGCTCCCGCCGACACCGGGCGAGGGCGGCCATTCGCCTAGCGGCTCATGAACGGCCGCCCTCACCCTGCCAGGTCCGTGCATGGATTCACGCCCTCCCGCAGGCGATTCTGTCGCCCAGCGGGAGGGTTGTGCGGTGTCGCGGGTGCGAACCACCTTGGTGCCGGCGGGTCAGCACCCTGGCTTTCCAAGATCCAGCGAGCCGCGTGTCGCCGCTTCCATGTCAATTTTCGGAAACCGGCGACACCGCGGGGCAGGGGCAGGACACCAACGACAGCGGCCTGCTGGTGTGCTGGCGGCTCGGGCAGATCTTGAAGCGCTGCGGCTCGCCTCTCCGGGCGCCGTTACGCTCCAAGATCCACCGATTCGCGCCGCAGGGCGGGGCGTTGGCACGGCCAGCTTGCAGGTGCGCAGGCGACCCGCGCGGACCTTGAAGCGCCGCGGTTCGCTCGGAGTCTCGTTCGGGAGTGACCCGACGCCATTCGGCGACACCCGTTCAAGTGGCGGGTATCCACCCGACGTCGGGCGCCGAGCAGGCTTTCCGCATAACCGGCCGCGCTCTGCCGATCACGCCCGGGGCCACGGCTGGATCTTGTGGCAGTGGTCGTCCTCCGCACCCACCCGCACCACAATCGCCCCCGGGCCCGGCGACCCCGCGAGGATCTTGCAACGGTCGCGCGCCGCCATGTCCACCATCGGTCTCGCCGACTCCTCGGAACCAACTTCCCGCCAGCTCCGCCCTTACCCGTGCCGGCGGCAGTCCAGCTGATGGACCCCGATCCCACCCACCGGGCACCGCCACCACATCCTGGGTGCCCCGTCCCACCCTCCGGACCAAAACCTCGCACAACGCCCATATCGCCGCCGGACTCCGCGACCTTGATGCGCGCGGGTGCGGAGCAGGGCGCTGCGCACCAAGGTCTAAACAGCTCCGCGGAACCACACCCGACGCGCACCGAACAGACGGTCACAAACCGGTCAGGACATCCCTCCCCCTGCGCTGCCCGGCCCCGCCCCTCCTCCTGCGCTGCCCGGCCCTGCGCTGCCCGGCCCTGCGCTGCCCGGCCCTGCGCTGCCCGGCCCTGCGCTGCCCGGCCCTGCGCTGCCCGGCCCTGCGCTGCCCGGCCCTGCGCTGCCCGGCCCTGCGCTGCCCGGCCCCGCGCTGCCCGGCCCCGCGCTGCCCGGCCCCGCGCCGCCGCGCCTACCTTGATGCGGATCTTGGTGTGTGCGGGCGCCGAGCGAACCTCCGCGCACCAAGCTCCAGCTGAGGCGGAGTGGCGGGATTTCGGGTGTGCCGGGGCGTCGGGGCCGGCGTGGCTGAAGATCGAGGCGGGCCTCGATCTGGCGTCGGGTATGGCCGGCGACCATGAACCGCCGTGGCGGTGTTAGGCGATGGCGTTGTGGACGGCAACGCGGTGGGTGTCCGGGTTGGACCAGCTCCAGTTCGGGTGGGCCCGGTTTGTCAGGAGCACCACCACTGTCTTTCGGGCCGGGCTGACCAGGAGGGACGTGCCGGTGAACCCCGTGTGGCCGTAGGTGGTGGGTGTCGCGAGCTTGCCCATGAACCAGGGCTGGTTGAGTTCGAGGCCGAGGCCGTGGTCTGCCGTGCGGTGCGGGCGGTCCGCGTCGATTGCCTTCTTGCCCTTGTTGACGTTGGTCAGGGCTTTTTTGAGGATGTCGGCGGACAGCAGGCGTCTGCCGTTGTAGGTGCCGCCGCCCAGCAGCAGTTGGCCGATGGCGGCGACGTCCGTGGCCGTGCCGAAGAGGCCCGCGTGTCCGGCGATGCCGCCCAGGCGGTTGCAGACGTCGTCGTGGACCGTGCCGCGCAGCAGGCCGCGGGATGAGCGGGCGTCGGTGGCGACCAGGCGTTCCTTGTCCTTGACCCACTTCAGTGGTTGGAAGCCGGTGTCCTTGAGGTCGAGCGGCGTCAGCAGGTTGTCGCGCAGTGCCTTGTCCAGGCTCTTGCCGGTGAGCTTTTCGACGAGCCGGCCCAGCACCATCAGCCCCACGCTGGAGTAGCGGAACGTCGTGCCGGGCACCCCGCCCTTGACCAGCGGGGTGGTCAACACCGCCTGCCAGCGGGCCGGGTTGTCGGCGAGGCCGGTGACCTTCGCGCCGACCGGTAGTGCCGAGGTGTGTGCGAGCAACATGGCGATGGTGATCGCGGCCTTGCCCGTGCCGGTGAACTCCGGCAGATATTTCCGCAGGGGCGCGTCGAGGTCTATTTTGCCCCGGTCGGCGAGTTGGAGCACGAGCAACGCGGTGTAGACCTTGGTCAGCGAGGCCAGGTCGAAGATCGAGTCGGGCTTCATCGCCACGCGCTTGTTTTCGGGCAGTTCCACCGGTCCGGCCCGGTATCGCAGGGCGTGGCCGACAGCCGAGTGCAGTGTCGTCTTGCCGTCGACCATGACGAGCGCGACCGCTCCCGCGTAGCCGGGGTGTTTCGGGTTGTCGGGGGTCGGCTTCAGATACTTGGTCAGCGCGTTCTGCACCCGGGCCGCGTAGGCCGGCGGCGCCGCGGCGCGGGTCTGGCCCGGCGCGGGTTTCGCTGCGGTGGCGGAGGTCTTCGACGGCGCGACCGTGACCTGATCCGCGACCGGCACTGCCGCCGGTGCCGGCTCGTTCCAGGCGGGCTTCGCCTGGTCCGAGCAGCCGGTGAGACCCGCCGCCGCGACAGCGAGCCCGCCGCCGAGCACGGACCGGCGCCGAATCTCGGCGGCAGTGAGTTCGCTGTCGAGCGCGGAGCGGCGCCGAATTTCCGCGGCAGTGAGTTCGCTGTCGAGCGCGGAGCGGCGCCGAATTTCCGCGGCAGTGAGTTCGCTGTCGAGCGCGGACCGGCGGCGATTTTCCGCGGCGGGGAGCGAGGTTCCGCGACGAATCTTCACGGCGTGGATGATGGCACGTCCGGGACGGGTGCAGTAGGCCCGTGCGGGCCGTTCTTGGTCTTGCGATTACGCACCTGGCGGCGGCGGGAGCGACGGTCGGTGCCATGCAACCAGGCACGACATCGATTGGATCTTGATCTTGATCTTGCGGCGGCGCGTGACACGATGAGCTGATGGACAGCCCGGTTGCGTTTGTGCTTGGTGGCGGTGGCGTGCTCGGCGCCGTGCAGGTGGGCATGCTGCGCGCCCTGTTTCGGGCGGGCTATCGGCCCGACGTCGTGGTCGGCACCTCCATCGGCGCCGTCAATGGCGCGCTGGTTGCCGCCGACCCTACCGAGGCCGTGACCGAGCGTCTGGTCCGGCTTTGGTCCTCGCCCGAGGCCGCCGAGGTGTACGGCGACTCGCTCGCCCGCCAGCTGCGCCGTTTCGCCGCCCGTACCCACCTGCATTCGCCGATGCCGTTGCGCCGCCTGCTTACCGGTGAGCTTGGTGAGCAGTCGAGTTTCGCCGATCTGAAGGTGCCGTTTCGCTGTTGTGCCGCCAGCATCGAGCGCGCGGCCGAGCACTGGTTTGACAGCGGTCCGCTGGTCGACGCGGTGCTCGCCTCTTCGGCGGTGCCCGGGCTGCTGCCGCCGATGGAGATCGGTGGCGAGCATTTCGTCGACGGTGGCATCGTCAATTCGATTCCGATCGGGGAGGCGGTGCGGGTCGGCGCCAAGCAGATTTTTGTGCTTCAGGTTGGGCGGATCGAGCGGCCGCTGGTCGCGCCGAAGCGGCCGTGGGAGGTGGCTCAGGTGGCCTTCGAGATCGCTCGGCGGCACCGGTTCGCCCGCGATGTTGCATCGTTGCCCGACGATGTACGGGTGCATGTTCTGCCGACCGGCGGCGGCGACAGCCGCGACGACTCGCCGTGGGCGTACCGGGATATGGCGGCTGCCGGCCGCCGGATCAGTCGCGCCTATACGGCCTCGCGCCGCTACCTCGCCGCCAATGTGACTCCCGCCTCCGCCGACGGCGCCTGATGCTGCCGCCCGTCTGGGTCCGCCGGCTGGTCATCGCCCCGACCGTGGTGGTGCTGTCCGTGGTGTTGCTCCTCACCCTGCCGGTGTGGTTGCTCGTGGCGGTGGCGGCCTCGCCGCTGGTGCCGGGGCATCTGCGGGTGCCGCGGCTGGTCTTCCTGGCGATCGCCTATCTGGTCTGGGACGCCGCCGCGCTGGTGTGCCTGGCCGCGCTCTGGCTGGCCTCCGGCTGCGGGTGGAAGATCCGCAATCCGACCTTTCAGCGTGCGCACTACGTGCTCACCGGCTGGTTCCTCGACGCGCTGTTCTGGCTGGCCCGGTGGTCGCTGCACCTGACCATCGACGTGGTCGGCACCGACCCGGACACCGGGATGCCGGGGCGCCCGGAGGTCGTGGTGAGCCGGCACGCGGGGCCCGGTGACTCGTTCGTTCTCATCCACGGGCTGGTCAACTGGTTCGACCGCGAGCCGCGGATCGTGCTCAAGGCCACGCTGCAGTGGGATCCGGCGGTCGACATCCTGCTCAACCGGTTGCCGAACAGGTTCATCTCGCCGGGCCACACGCGTACGGCGTCGCTGGCGGAGGAGATCAGTGACCTGGCGACCGGGCTGGACCACAACGACGCGTTCGTGATCTTCCCGGAGGGCGGCAACTTCACCCCGCGCCGGCGCACCCGGGCCATCGCGTTTCTGCGGGCCAAGGGCATGGAGGACATGGCGGTGCGGGCCGAGGGCCTGCGTAACGTGCTGCCGCCGAAGCCGGCCGGGCTGTTCACCGCGATCGACGCGGCACCAGACGCCGGGGTCATCTTCGTCGCGCACACCGGTTTGGACCGGATGGTCACCGTCCGCGACGTGTGGCGCGAGCTGCCGATGGACAAGCAGTTGGTGATGCGGTTCTGGAGCGTCCCGCCCGAGGAGGTGCCGGCCGGCGAGGAGGAGCGGGTGACCTGGCTCTACGACTGGTGGGCGCTGATCGACCGCTGGATCGAGGAGAACCGGCCGCAGCCGCGCCCGCTGGGCACCGACTGGTCCGCGCGGCGGCGCTGAAAAGCCCGGGCGCTGAAAAGCCCGGGCGCTGAAAAGCCCGGGCGCTGAATGGCCCGGGCGCTGGCAGCGCCCGGGCCTCCAAAGGGAGGGGTCAGCCGCCCAGGCTGGTGTACAGGCTGTCCGGTGCCTCGGTGATCTCGGCGGCGGCCGGCTTCTGGGCCGTCACCTTGATGCCGTAGTCGGTGTAGAGCACATCGAGCGGCTGGGCCTGCTGGCCCTCGACCGCCGGGAGCTGGATCGTCAGCGCCGACAGCCGGCCCTGCTCGTCCAGGCCGGCGGTGAACGGCACGTTCTGGGCCTGCGCGCCCCAGGTCTTGACCAGCGTCTGGTCCACGCCGGCGACGCCGGCGGCCTTGGTCAGGTCCAGGGTGCCCTGGTAGCTGCGCGAGTCGACCTGCCGCACGTCGGTCGTCGAGGTGAGCAGCGTCGCGGTGTTGGCCGGGTCGATCTGGCCGGGCCGCAGGCCCACGTTGGCGCCCTCGGGCAGCCGGGCCACGTCGACGTGGGTCCACGTGTCGCCCTTGGTGATGCCGGGCACCTTGAGGTAGAGGTCCTGGCCCACCAGGAGCGTCTTCACGGTGATCTCGGTGTTCGGCCCGGTGGCGACGACGTCCGCGGTGCCGGTGCCGTTCGGGGCGTCCATCATGCCGGTCATCTTGAAGCCGGGGCCGGAGGTCATGGTGACCTTGAAGCTCGTGGTGCCGAGCTTGGCGGCGGCGGTGGCCAGCGCGGCCGCGGCGGCCGGGTCGGCGTTGCCCGCGCTGGCGGACGCGCTGGGGGTGTCCGCTGCTGGGGTGCTCGCGCCGGGGGCGGCGTCGCTGTCAGCCGCGCAGCCGGTGACCGCGAAAGCGACTGCGGCCATTGATGCGAGGCCGAGTCCGGCGAGTCGTGGCGTCCGCATGTCAGTCCTTCCTGCCCTGCCGCGCGTCTGGGGGTGACGACGGTCGGGGGCTGGAATGCCCGATGTGACTGATGCGCAAACGGGCACCAGGCAGCTCACTGTTGGCGAAGACGTGCGACATCCTGCTTCGAGGCGCCATGGTCGGGGGGCGCGTGGGCATTAAGGTTGTCTTATGGCAGACCTGCTCGACGCCGATTCCGTACGCAGTGCCGTGGCCGTCCTCGACGGCTGGGAGGGCGGGACAGACGCGATCGTGCGCACCGTCGGCCTACGCAGTTTCCCGGCGGCGATCGCCGTTGTCGACCGGGTCGCGAAGGTCGCCGAGGAGATGGACCACCATCCGGACATCGACATCCGGTGGCGCACGCTGACCTTCCGCTGCGTCACGCATGCGGCGGGCGGCGTCACTACCCGCGACATCGCCCTCGCCAATCGCATCGACCGGATCCTTGCCGATGCGTCCTGAGCGCCCCTGACTGGCCGCCCACCGGCACCAGACGGCATGATGGCCCGAGGTAGCCGCATGCGCACGTACAGGGAGGCCCCGTGAGATTCGAGGTCAGCAAGGTCCTCGACGCGATCGAGGTCCGGCTCACCACCGACCCGGCCCTCGCCCGCGCCGTTGTCGATCTGTCGGAGATCGTGCGATATGCCGATCTCGACGGCGGACGTCCGGCCAGCATGCTGCGCCTCGGCCTGGTCATCGACGCGCTGGGGCGGCACGTCTCGGAGGAGAACGTCCCGGTCTACGCCGTGGTGCCCCGGGGCCTGCTCTCCGACGCCGACCTGACCTCGAACGAACGCATGGTGGTCCGCCGCTGGGCGGACGACGGCGTGGTCGAGGTCGTGCCGCAGCTCGACGACCGGGTTCTCGAGGTGGCCGAGCTGCTCGGCCTGCCCGTGCTGACCCGGACCCGCGCGGAGCAGTTCCGCGACCGCCGCCCGTGGGTGGAGGAGCCGGGCCGGCTGCTCGCCGCGGTGACCGGCGCCGCCGGGCCGGTGCTGGTGGCCCGGGTCGGCCGCGGGGAGATCCCGGCGGTCGGCGAGCCGTCGCCGATGGGCGAGAAGCTGCTCGCCCGGGTGTGGAGCTGCCCCGATGCGAACTGCAACGCCTTCGGCTCCGGCGGCGACTCGGACAGCCCGTTCGCGGACATGCGCAAGGTCACCGCCCCGGTCGCCCAGCCGCCGCCGTCGCTGCGGTCCGGCGCGCCGAGCTGCCCGCGGCACGGCACCCGGCTGCGGGACGCCGGCCCGCGCCCGGCGGTCGAGGTGCTCTCGGTCCGCATCGACGGCGTGGTGCGCAAGCGTTTCGTGGTCTCGACCGACAAGCCTGTGGTCGTGGGGCGCGCCCCGGAGGGCGGCGGCGTGATGCTCGGCCAGTGGCTGACCGACGACGCCCGGAAATGGATCAGCCGCGGCCACGTGCGGCTCGCGCTGAACGCCGGCGAGGTCACGGCCCAGGACGTGAGCACCAACGGTACGGGGATCCGCCCCGGTGGCTCCCTGGACGACGACGACCGGATCACCCTGAACCGCGACGAGACCCGCGTCCTGGCGGCGAACGACGTGGTGGAGCTGTACGCGGGCGTGAACGTGGGCCGGGCCAAGCTCTGGGCGACCGGCGGCGTGACCCAGCCGTCCTCGGTGATGGCGGAGGCCCCGACGATGGCGATCCGCAAGTTCGAGCGCTGAGCCGCCGCGCTCGGCTTGAGCGCGGCGGCCGAGCGACTACGCCAGGATGGCCCGCAGCTGGTCCACCGCGTGCTCCAGCTCCTGCTCGGTGATGACCAGCGGCGGGGCCAGCCGGATCGTCGAGCCGTGCGTGTCCTTGGCGAGGACTCCCCGGGCGGCCAGCCGTTCGACGGCCTGCCGGCCGGTCATCAGGGCGGGGTCGATGTCGACGCCGGCCCAGAGGCCCCGGCTGCGGACCGCCAGGACGCCGTTGCCGATCAGCTTGGCGAGGCGCTCGTGCAGCAGCTCGCCCAGCCGCGCGGAGCGCTCCTGGAACTCGCCGGTGGCGAGCAGGCGGACGACCTCGGCGCCGACCGCGCAGGCGAGCGGGTTGCCGCCGAAGGTCGAGCCGTGCTCGCCCGGCTTGAGCACGCCGAGCACGTCCCGGTTTGCCGCCACGGCGGACACCGGCACGATGCCGCCGCCGAGCGCCTTGCCGAGCAGGTACATGTCCGGGACGACCCCTTCGTGCTCGATCGCGAAGGTCTTGCCGGTGCGGCCGAGGCCGGACTGGATCTCGTCGGCGATGAGCAGCACGTTGTGCTCGTCGCAGAGGGCCCGCACGCCGGCGAAGTAGCCCGCGGCCGGGATCAGCACCCCCGCCTCGCCCTGGATGGGCTCGAGCAGCACGGCGACCGTGTTCGGGGTGATCGCCTCGGCCAGCGCACCGAGGTCGCCGTAGCCGACGATCCGGAAGCCCGGGGTGTACGGCCCGAAGTCGTCCCGCGCGTCCGGGTCGGTGGAGAAGCTGATGATCGTCGTGGTGCGGCCGTGGAAGTTGCCGTCCGCGACGATGATCTCCGCCTGCCCGTCCGGCACGCCCTTGACCTGGTAACCCCACTTGCGGGCGACCTTGATGCCGGTCTCCACGGCCTCGGCGCCGGTGTTCATCGGCAGCACGAGGTCCTTGCCGCAGAGCTCGGCCAGCCCGTGGCAGAAGTCGGCGAACTGGTCGTGCACGAACGCCCGGCTGGTCAGCGTCAGGCGGTCGAGCTGGGCGTGCGCGGCGGCGATCAGGCTGGGGTGCCGGTGGCCGAAGTTCAGCGCCGAGTAGCCGGCGAGGAGGTCCAGGTAGCGGCGGCCGTCGACGTCGGTGACCCAGGCGCCCTCGGCGTCGGCGATCACGACGGGCAGCGGGTGGTAGTTGTGTGCGGTCCAGCGCTCGGCGTCGGCCAGGGCGGCGGGTGTCCGCAGGTCGAGATCAGTCACGGGTACGTACCTCCAGGGTGCAGCACTTCGGACCGCCGCCGGCCTTGCGCAACTCCGAGACGTCGACCCCGACCGTCTGGTATCCGGCCGCGCGCAACGCGGTGGTCAGCGCGGTGGCCTGCACCGGCAACACCACGGTACGGCCGTCGCTGACCGCGTTGAGCCCCAACACCTCGGCGTCGCCCGGCGTGGCGAGAATCGCGTCCGGGAACAGCCGGCGCAGGACGGCCTGGGAACCGGGCGAGAACGCCGACGGCAGGTAGGCGATGTTCTTCTCGTCCAGCACGCACAGCGCGGTGTCGAGGTGGTAGTAGGCGGGGTCGACCAGCTGCAGGGTGATCACCGGGCGGCCGAAGACCTCCTGGGTCTGCGCGTGCGCGGCGTGCGCGGTCCGGAAGCCGGTGCCGGCCAGCAGCACCTCGCCGGCGAGCAGGATGTCGCCCTCGCCCTCGTTGGCGTGCTTTGAGTCGAAGACCTCGAAGCCGTTCTCGGCGAACCACGCGGCGTACGCCGGGGCCTCGTCGGCGCGCTCGGCGTCGCGGAACTGCACGGCGAGCACCTTGCCGTCGACCACGGTGGCGCCGTTCGCGGCGAAGACCATGTCGGGCAGGCCGGGCAGCGGCTCGATCAGCTCGACGGTGTGGCCGAGGTCGAGGTACGTCTGCCGCAGGTTCTCCCACTGGCTGACGGCCAGGGCAGTGTCGTACGGCGCCGTCGGGTCCATCCACGGGTTGATCCGGTATGTGACGGCGAAGTGGGTGGGCCGGCACATGAGATAGCGGCGCGGGGTGGCGGTGGGCGTCATGCCGGCAACGCTATGCGTGAAGTGCCTGCGTACGCCCCGGATCAACCATGCGTGCGGCGAAGGATCGTTGCGTGATCGGCGGGTGCCGCGGAGATTCGTTGCACGCATTTGCCGCGCCCGCGCCGGGGGGCGGCGAACCGCCGCCCCCGCATCACGCCGTCGTCGATGGTTGGTGCCCGTCAGAAGCGGTCGATAACCTGCGCGTCGAGCCAGTCGCGGACGCTCGTGACCGGCTGCAGGTCGGTGCCGAGCCAGAACAGGGAACCGGTCAGGGCGAGCACGCCGACCACGATCGCGCCCAGGGCCAGGAACATGCCGATCAGGGCGTCGGTCTTGCCCGCGATGTGCCGCTTGCCGGTGGCGTGGATGCCGCCCAGCGACAGGATCAGGCCCAGCACGGCCAGCCCGATGCCGTAGCCGAGCAGCGGGCCGGAGAGCACGAGCAGGGCGGCCACGACGCCGACGATCAGGCCCAGGGTGGCGAGCAGGCTGGCCCGCGGCTTCGGCCCGGCGGCGACCGGCGGCTGCTCGATCGTCTTGGCGTCGGCGGTGGGGCGGTCGGTCGGCCGGGGCGCCCGCAGGTCGCGGCTCTTCAGGTCGTCGCGGGTCTTCGGGCCGTTGTCGACGGCGCGCTGGTTGACCAGCGTGTCGTCGTCGGCGGGCCGGCGGCGCTCGACCACCTGCGGCGCGGCGGGCGGCGGTGCCACGGTGTCGGTGCGGGGGCGCACCGGGCTCGTCGCGCCGCTCGTGGTGGCTGGGCGCGCTTCGGTCTCAGCGGTGGTGTCGGACTGGCGTGAGAACGTCGGGAGTTTCATCGTCAGCACCTCCTTCTGTCTTCGGGGATGCCCTCGCTATACCCCGATGACCGGACGGCGACACAAACGCAACGGCGGCGGGCGCCGGCAGAGCCGGGCACCCGCCGCCGTCGGCGCATCAGACCAGGGCGGACGCCGCGGTGACGTCGGCCGCCTTGGCGATCACGTGGTCGACGATCCCGTAGTCCTTCGCCTCCTGGGCGGTGAACCAGCGGTCCCGGTCGGAGTCGCGCCCGATCTCCTCCGGGGTGTGCCCGGTGTGGAACGCGATCCGCTCGTTCATGACCTTCTTGATGTGCAGCATGCTCTCGGCCTGGATGGCGATGTCGGCCGCGGTGCCGCCGATGCCGCCGGAGAGCTGGTGCATCATCACCCGGGCGTGCGGCAGCGCGTATCGCTTGCCGGGGGCGCCGGCGCAGAGCAGGAACTGCCCCATCGAGGCCGCCATGCCCATCGCGATCGTGGCCACGTCGTTCTTGATGTACTGCATCGTGTCGTAGACGGCCATGCCCGCGCTGATGGAACCACCCGGTGAGTTGATGTACAGGGCGATGTCCTTCTCGCTGTCGGCGGAGGCGAGCACCAGCAGCTGCGCGCAGATGCGGTTGGTCACCTCGTCGTTGACCTCGCTGCCGAGGAAGATGATGCGCTCCCGGAGCAGCCGCTCGAAGACCTGGTCGTCAAAGGATGCGCCACCCGCCCGCATCGCGATCTCGTCAACTCTCATGGACCCACCCTCTCGCACGAGCCGGGAGCGCTCGCACCCACCCGGCATTCGACCTCTACCACCTTCCCCGGTAACGGCCGTGGAGCCCAGCGATTCTCCTCAGGGCGAAAGCAAGCGGCGGATATTCCCCGGCTAGGGTTCGCAGGTGCCAGAGGGACACACCATTCATCGCCTTGCCGCCCGGCACCGGGCGCTCTTCGCCGGTCAGGCGGTCCGGGTGGCCAGCCCGCAGGGTCGGTTCACCGCCGGGGCCGCGCTGCTCGACGGCCGCACGCTGGCCGACACCGAGGCGTACGGCAAGCACCTGCTCCACCACTTCGACGACGAGTCGACGTTGCACATCCACCTGGGGCTCTACGGCAAGTTCGCCGACGGTGAGCTGCCCGCCCCGGCGCCGGTCGGGCAGGTGCGGCTGCTGCTCTCCGGTGCGCGGCACTGGCTGGAGCTGCGCGGGCCGACCGCCTGTGAGGTGCTCGACCCCGGGCTGGTGGCGGCGCTGCGGGCCCGGCTGGGCCAGGACCCGCTGCGCGACGATGCCGAGCCGCGGCTGGCGTACGCCCGGGTGGTGGCCAGCGGCAAGCCGGTCTTCGCGCTGCTGCTGGACCAGGCGGTCGTGGCCGGGTGTGGGCTGATCTACGCCAACGAGGTGTTGTTCCGGGCCGGCCTCGCGCCGGCCACGCCGGGGCGCGCCATCGACGCGCGGCGCTGGGACGAGCTCTGGGACGACCTGCGCGCCCTGATGAAGGAGGGCGTCGCCCGCGGCCGGATCGACACCGTCCACAGCGTCCACACCCCGGAGGCGATGCAGCGGGCCCCGCGGGTGGACCGGCACGGCGGCGAGGTGTACGTCTACCGCCGCACCGACCAGCCGTGCCTGATCTGCGGCACGGCCATCGTCAGGGGCCCGATGGCCGGCCGCAATCTCTACTGGTGCCCGACCTGTCAGCCGTGAGCCCGCCGACGGCGCGGATCAGAGCGCCGAGGCCGGGCTTTCCGCCTTGGCCGAAGCCTTGATCGAGGCCTCGGTCGTAGCCGCCGCCGAAGCCACCCCGGCGGCCGCGGCCGGAGCGCCCGCCGGACTTGTCGCCGGAGGCAGCGGCTGCTCCGGGACGCCCAGCTCGAACCGCTCCTTCAGCCAGGGCAGCAACTGCTCGTACGCGAGGATGGTGTCGGGCTGGTTGAAGTCGTGCGACAGCACGATCGAGCCCGGCCGGACGTCCTTCCGCACGCTCTTGACGATCTTCTCGACGTGGCTGGCGTCGTCCTCGCCGTCGGCGTACTCCCAGTCGCGCGGGTCGACCTCCCAGTAGAGCGAGGTCATGCCGTCGGCGTATGCCGTCTGCACCAGCGCGTCAGTGAAGTTGCCACCCGGCGCGCGGAAGAACGGGATCTGCGCGCCCGGCACCGCGGCCCGGATCGCGTCGTTGGTGCGGCGCAGGTCGGCCTGGATCTTCGCCGGCTTGGTCTTGCCGATGGTCAGGCTGTGGTCCCAGGTGTGGTTGCACAGCGTGTGCCCGGCCTCGACGATCTGCCGGACGATCTCCGGGTGCCGCCGCACCTGGTCGCCGACCAGGCAGAACGTCGCCTTGACCTGATTTGCGGCGAGCAGCTCGAGGATCTTCGGGGTCTGCACCGGGTCGGGGCCGTCGTCGAAGGTGAGCGCGACGGCGGCCGAGCCGGTCGTGCGCAGCGAGTGGGCCGGACCGGTGCCCTCCGGCACCCGGATCGCGTCGGCCTCCCTCGGCGCGGACGCCGAGGGCTGCGCCGGCCCGGAGGGCTTGGCCACCGGCTTGGCCGGCCCGGTCGAGGTCGGCTTCGGTGCCACGGCGGGCTCCCCGGCGACCTGCTGCGGGCCCTTGCCCGGCTTCTTCGCGGGGGCCGCCGTCGCGGTGGCGAGGGCGTTTCCGGCGGCGTTCACCGGGTTGACGTCGGTGCCGCCGCCCGGCCGCATGGGCGGGATGATCAGCAGGAGGCCGACCGCGACCAGCGCGGCGAGCAGCGCCTGCTGCCGGCGCCGGCCGATGAGCAGCCAGGACTCGATCGGCAGGGTGCCGGGCGCGCGGTGGCTGCCGGTGACGGGCGGGCGGGCGCTGCCGGCCAGCGCCCAGCCGCGGACCATCTCGGCCGCGTCGCGGACGACGGGCAGCGGGCGCACGGTGATGGCGAGCGGGTCGGTGGACTTCGCGTGCCGGCCGCGGGGGGCGGCGCCGGCGGTGGCCGACCGGCGGGCCGTGCTGCCGGTGCGGCGCTTGCCCTCCAGCCGGGACCGGCGCGGGGCCAGGTCGAGGGAGCTGCGGCGGCCACCGGCCACCCTGGTCACTGTGGGCGGGCGCAGCACCGTGGCGTCCGCGAGCGATTCTGGACGCCGGTGCCGTCCGTTGGTGGTCTCGCCTTCGAGCACCTGGACGTGCGGAAATCCGCCGGTCGTCGCGGTCAGCGCGCCGCTGATACTGGCGCGCGTCGCCGGCCGGGCGGCGTGTCGCGGCCCGTTATCCGGCGCCGTTCGGGGGAAGGGGAGCGACGGCATTCGTCATGCCTACCGGTTTACAAGATCGAAGACGATACCGCTTTCGTGATCATCAGGTGACCAGAAGTGATAATCCCTGCTCGGGGCGTTGTGCGCAGAGCGGATTGATGGCAACACATCGGACGATAAGCGTCAGCCCGCCGCGTGCACCGCGTCCGTCGCTTTGCGCGCCGCGATCAGCACCGGATCCCAGACCGGGGAGAACGGCGGCGCGTAGCTCAGATCCAGGGCCGTCATCTCCTCCACGGTCATCCTGTTCCAGACCGCGATCGCCAGCGCGTCGATCCGCTTGGCGGCCTCCTCGCGGCCCACGATCTGCGCGCCGAGCAGCATTCCGGTCCGCTTCTCGGCGATCAGCTTCACCACCATCGTGCTCGCGCCGGGGTAGTAGCCGGCCCGGCTGGTCGACTCGACGGACGCGGTGACGAACGCGAAGCCGGCCCGGGCCGCCTCCTTCTCCGTCAGCCCGGTCCGGGCCACCTCGAGCTCGCAGACCTTGGTCACCCCGGTGCCGATCACGCCCGGGAAGGTCGCATAGCCGCCGCCGATGTTGATGCCCGCCACCCGGCCCTGCTTGTTGGCGTGGGTGCCCAGCGGTATGTGCACCGGCTGGCCGCTGACCCGGTGCACGGTCTGCACGCAGTCGCCGGCCGCCCAGATCCCGTCCAGGTGCCCCTGCGGCCCCACCACCCGCATCCGCAGGTCGGTACGCAGCCCGCCGGTCACCCCGACCGGGATGCCCGAGCGGACGGCGAGCGCCGTGTTCGGGCGTACCCCCAGGCCCAGCACCACGATGTCGGCCGGCAGCGGGCCGTCCGGGGTGACCACCGCGGAGATCCGGCCGTCCGTCGTCTCCAGGCCCGTCACGTGGGTGTTCGTGCGTACCTCGATGCCCAGCCCGCAGATCGCCTCCCGGACCCGCTCGCCCATGTCCGGGTCCACGGTCGCCATCGGCTGCGCCGACTTCTCCAGCAGGGTCACCGCCAGGCCGCGCCGGACCATCGCCTCGGCCATCTCGACGCCGACGTAGCCGCCGCCGATCACGACCGCCCGGCGCGGCTGCGGATCGCGCTCCAGCCAGGCGTGGATGGCCGTGCCGTCGTCGAGGGTCTGCACGCCGAAGACCCCCTCGCCGTCGATGCGTGCCCAGTCCGGCGTCACCGGCAGCGCGCCGGTCGCGTACATCAGGTGGTCGAAGCCCTCCCGCCGCTCGCCGCCGCCGTCGAGGTCTCGCACGACCACCTCGCGCGCGGCCAGGTCGATGCCGGTCACCTCGTGCCGCGTGTGCACGGTGATGCCGGCGTCGTGGAACTCGTGCGGCCGGCGGGCGATCAGCGCGTCGCGGTCCTTGACGGCTCCGCCGATCCAGTACGGGATCCCGCACGCCGAGTACGAGGTGAAGTGCCCCCGCTCGAACGCGACGATCTGCAGCTCATCCGGCCCCTGTCGCTTGCGGGCCTGCGACGCCGCGGACATCCCGGCCGCGTCGCCGCCGACGACCACCAGCTTCATCGCACGCCCCGGGTGGTCGCGGCCAGCCAGTCCACGACGGCACCGACCGAGCCCCGCTGGGCCAGCATCGCCCGCTGCCGGGCGGCGCCGGTGCCGTGGGACCGCAGCCGGCCCATCAGCACGGTGGCCATCGGGAGGTCGCCGTGGCGTTCGAGCTCCGGGCTCACGTAGTCGAAGAGCTGGCGCATCAGCTTCCAGGCCGGCCGTGGTTCCCGGGTCGCCATGTCGATGTTCAGCCCTTCCAGTCCGTCGTGCGCGGCCCGCCAGTGCGCGGCCATCAGCAGCGGGTGCGGGACGTTCGGCGCGGGCCGGCCGTCCTCGACCGCCCGCAGCAGGGTCGCGACCAGCCCGCGGGCGAGCGCGGCCAGCAGCATCGCGTCGTCCGGCGTCGGGCAGACGTCACCCATCCGGATCTCGACGGTCGGGTAGCTGGCCGACAGCCGCGCGTACCAGTAGAGCATTCCCTCGTCGAACATCGCGCCGCTCGCGACCAGGTCCGCGATCATCGTCTCGTACTGCTCGTGGGACTCCAGGTACGGCGTCGGGCCGACCGTGGGCCAGCGCTCCCAGAGCATCGAGCGCCAGCTTGCGTACCCGGTGTCGCGGCCGAACGAGAACGGCGAGTTGGCGGTCGCGGCCTGGAGGATCGGCAGCCAGGGCCGCAGGTGGTTGAGCAACTGCACGCCCGTCTCCGGGTCCGAGACGCTGACGTGCACGTGCATGCCGTTGAGGCCGCCGCCGGGGGAGAGGTCGCCGTAGCGCTCACGCATCCGGTGGTAGCGGGGCGTGTCGACGACCCGGGAATGCGTACCGGGTGCGGGGCTCGCCCCCACCGCGACCAGGCGGGCGCCGGCGCGCTCGGCGGCATCGGCCAAACCGGCCCGGAGCCGGGCCATGGCGGCGGCGAGGTCGCCCAGGTCGAGCTGCGGCGGGCCGGCCGTCTCGATCTGGCTGCGCAGGAACTCGTGCTGCACCGAGTCGCGGATGTCATCGTCGAGCTGGTCGAAGACCTCCTCGACCAGCTCGACCGCGTGCGGTCCGGTGGCGTCGACGAGCAGGTACTCCTCCTCGACGCCGAGGGTCAGCAAGCCCTGCGCCTGCGCCGCGCCGGCCATCTCCTCGGAGATCGTCGTTGCCGTTCCCGTGCTCTCCGAAGCTGCCATGGCCGCAAATTACCCGGTGGCGGGCGCGGGAAAACGAGCGTTGCGCTGCGGGCGTACCGTCGAGGCATGCTGCTGCTGGGGTGCTGGGTGTTCGCCGCCCTGCAGAGCCCCGCGGTCGGTCCCTCGGCCCAGCTCGTGCTGGGCCTGGCCGTGGTCGGTGCGGTCCTGCTGGTGGTGCTGGCCGCCGCCGCTGTCATCCCGCTGCCGGCCCTGCGCCCCTCCTCGGCCGGCGTGGGCCTCGCCGTGCGTGCCCTCAAGCGGCGGCTGCCCCGCCTGCTGGATCCGGCCGCCGCCGGGCGGCCGCGTCCGCGAGCCCCGTCGGCGTGCCCGGCGGCCGTTCTCCCTGCGCGCTGACGCGCGCCGGATAGCCGGCTGTCTCCGAGTCCTTCTTCCTTCTCGGACCGCAGGGGTACGCCCATGTCCATTTCCGCTGCGCTTGATGCCGTTGTCGGTGTCGCGCACTCCGCCCTCGAGGGTCTCGGCACCCTCCTGACCCCGGTCGCCGGCGGGCTCGCCGCCGCGCTGGCCATCGTCGTCTTCACCGTCGCCGTCCGGCTGCTGATCAGCCCGCTCACCTGGTTGCAGGCCCGGTCCGCCAAGCGCGGGGCCGCCCTGGCGCCGCAGGTGGCGGCGCTGCGCGAGCGGCATCGCGACGATCCGGTGCGGCTGGCCACCGAGACGCTCGCGCTGCAGCGCGCCAACGGGGCCGGCCCGTTCGCCGCGATGCTGCCGGCGCTGGCCCAGGCGCCGTTCTTCATGCTCATGTACCACCTCGTGCAGCCCGGCCCGGGTGCGCCGGCCGGGGTGCTGGGCGGTCAGCTCGGCGGGGTGCCGCTGACCGCTCACCTCGGCGCCGGCCTGCCGGTGTTCGCCGTGCTGCTCGCGGTGGCGCTGGCGCTGGCGTGGTGGTCCTCGCGCCGTACCCGGCTGTTGCTCGCCGGCACCGGCACGCCGGCCGGGCCGGCCCAGCCCGGCGCGAGCCTGCTGCCCCGGATCATGGCGGCGCTGCCGTTCCTGACGGTCGTGATGGTGGCCTGGCTGCCGCTGGCCGGTGGCCTCTATCTGGTCACGTCGGCCGCCTGGACCGCGCTTGAACAGGCGATATGGCGTCGTCCGCCGGCCGCTACCAATCGGTAGTGATGCATATTGACAAAGTTCTGTAACACCCTGGAAACTTCGTGAGAGCGCTCTCAGCGATCCCTCCCCCGAAAGGTCGTTGCCATGAGAAGTTCCGGATCCAAGGGACGGCGGCGATGGCTCGCCGCCGCCGCCGTCGTGATCGCGGGCGGTGCCTCCGCCCTCTTCGTGGGGCAGGCCGACGCGGCCGTGCCGCCCGCGCCGTCGGGCATGTCGCTGGTGTTCAGCGACGACTTCACCGGCGCCGCCGGCACCGGGCTGAACCGGAGCAACTGGATCTACAGCACCGGCACGGGCTATCCCGGCGGCGCGGCCAACTGGGGCACCGGCGAGATCGAGCGGATGACCGACTCGACGCAGAACGTCTACCAGGACGGCGCCGGCAACCTGGTGATCAAGCCGATCCGGGACTCCGCCGGCAGCTGGACCTCCGGCCGGGTGGAGACCCAGCGCACCGACTTCGCCGCGCCCGTCGGCGGCAAGGTGCGCATCGAGGGCCGGCTGCAGCAGCCCAACGTCACCGGGGCGGCGGCGGCCGGCTACTGGCCGGCGTTCTGGACGCTGGGTGACGCGGCCCGGCCGGTGGGCGCGACGAACTGGCCGAGCATCGGCGAGTGGGACATCATGGAGTCGATCAACGGCCGGGCCTCGGTGTTCTCGGCGCTGCACTGCGGCACCAACCCGGGTGGTCCCTGCAACGAGACCACCGGCCTGACCAGCGGCGAGCATGCCTGCGCCACGTGCGGGAGCACCTTCCACACCTACGCGGTCGAATACGACCGCAGCGTCTCGCCGGAGCAGCTGCGCTTCTACCTCGACGGCGTGCAGTACCACCAGGTCAACTCGGGCCAGGTGGACGCGACGACCTGGAACAATGCCACCCACCGCGGCGTGTTCATCATCCTGAACGTGGCCATGGGCGGCGGCTTCCCGGACGCGTTCGGTGGCGGCCCCACCGCGGCGACCCAGTCCGGCGTGCCGATGCTGGTCGACTACGTGGCCGTGTACTCCTCGGCCGGCGGCACCACGACGCCGCCGACCACGCCGCCCACCACGCCGCCGGCCGGCGGGGTGCGCGACGCGTACGCGCAGATCGAGGCCGAGTCGTACGACGCGGCGTCGGCGGTCACCAAGGAGACGGCGTCCGAGGGCGGCCAGAACGTCGGATACATCAGCAATGGCGACTGGCTGCAGTTCAACAACGTCGAATTCGGCAGCGGCGGCGTGCTCGACTTCGTCGGGCGGGTCGCCTCGGGGGCGGCGGCCAGCGTCAGCGGCCTCGTCGAGGTCCGGATCGACAGCCGCAGCAACGCGCCGATCGGCAGCTTCGCGCTCGCCAACACGGGCGGCTGGCAGACCTGGCGGTCGGTGCCGGCCAACGTCGCGAACGTGTCGGGACGGCACACCGTCTTCCTGACCTTCACCAGCGGGCAGCCCGCGGACTTCGTGAACGTGAACTGGATCCAGTTCCGCAGGTAGCGACTTTCTTCAATACGTACGAGTAAGGGCCGGGGGCGCTACCAGCGCCTTCGGCCCTTTTCTACCTTAAAGAACTTTAAGGCGCGGGGGTCTGGACTAGTTCTGTTAACAGTCCTAATAATCAATCAACTTCACTGTTCGACGTGGAAGGCCCACCCCCATGCGCCGATCCCTTGTCCTGGCTGTGTCCGCCGCGCTCGCGGTAGCCGGCTCCTCCGTCTACATAGCCTCGTCCGCGAGCGCCGCCGTCGCCTGTTCCCCGGCGTGGAGCGCCTCGACGATCTACGTCAAGGACAACCCCGTCTCGTACCAGTCCAAGAACTACACCGCGAAGTGGTGGACGCAGGGCGAGGTCCCGACCGCCAGCGGTCAGTGGGGAGTCTGGGCCGACAACGGCGCCTGCGGCGGCGGTACGACGCCGACCACCCCGCCGACCACCACCCCGCCGACGACCCCGCCGACCACGCCCCCGACCACCCCGCCGACGACGCCGCCGGGCAACGGGACGCTGCCGGCGCACTTCATCACCGGGTACTGGCAGAACTTCGACAACCCGGCGAACGAGCTGAAGCTCGCCGCCGTGCCGAGCACCTACGACCTGGTCGCGGTGGCCTTCGCGGACGCCACGAGCACGCCCGGCGCGGTCTCCTTCACCATCGACGCCGGGCTCTCGGCCTCGGTCGGCGGCTACACCAACGAGCAGTTCAAGGCCGACGTCGCGACGCTGCACGCGCGGGGCAAGAAGGTCGTCATCTCGGTGGGCGGGGAGCGGGGCGCGGTGGGCGTCAACGACGCGGCCGCCGCGACCAACTTCGCCAACTCGGTCTGGTCGCTGATGCAGACCTACGGCTTCGACGGCGTCGACATCGACCTCGAGAACGGGCTGAACCCGACCTACATGGCCCAGGCGCTGCGCAGCCTGCGCGGCAAGGCCGGCGCCAACCTGATCATCACGATGGCGCCGCAGACCATCGACATGCAGAACCCGGCCGGCTCCTACTTCAAGCTCGCGCTCGACATCAAGGACATCCTCACGGTCGTACACACCCAGTACTACAACTCCGGCGCGATGCTCGGCTGCGACCAGAACGCGGCGTACGGCCAGGGCACGGTCAACTTCCTGGTCGCGCTCGCCTGCATCCAGCTCGAGTCCGGGCTGCGTCCCGACCAGGTCGCGCTCGGCCTGCCGGCCACCACCAGCGCGGCCGGCGGCGGCTACGTCGCGCCGGCCGTGGTCAACCAGGCCCTCGACTGCCTGGCCCGCGGCACCAACTGCGGCTCCTTCCGGCCGCCGCACACCTATCCCGGCATCCGCGGCGCGATGACCTGGTCGATCAACTGGGACGTCACCGCCGGCAACGGCTGGGCCAACACGATCAAGCCCCACCTGTCCACCCTGCCCTGATCACCAGCCCCCACTGGAGAGACGCACCATGAGACTCAAGAAGAAATACGCCGCCGTCCTCGCGATGGTCCTGGCCACGGCCGGGGCCGGGGTCACCGTGGTGCTCGCGCCGAGCGCCTCGGCGGCCGTCGCCTGCGCACCGGCCTGGAGTGCCTCGGCGATCTACGTCAAGGACAACTCCGTGTCGTACCAGTCCAAGAACTACACCGCGAAGTGGTGGACGCAGGGCGAGGTCCCGACCGCCAGCGGTGAGTGGGGCGTCTGGGCCGACAAGGGCGCCTGCGGCGGCACCACGGACCCGACCACCCCGCCCCCGACGGGCCCGACGACGCCGCCCACCGGCACCAAGATGGCGGCCGCGCCGTACATCTACCCGGGCTGGGGCAACCCGCCCGCGCCGTCGACGGTCATGAACGCGACCGGCATCAAGGCGTTCACCATGGCCTTCGTGCTGGCCAACGGCTGCAACCCGGTCTGGGACGGCGAGGGCGGCCTGACCGGCGGCGTGCACGCCAGCACCATCGCGGCGATCCGGGCGGCCGGCGGCGACGTCGTCCCGTCGATCGGCGGCTGGAGCGGCAACAAGCTCGGCCCGAACTGCGCCACCGCGGAACTGCTCGCCGGGGCGTACCAGAAGGTGATCGACGCGTTCGGCCTCAAGGCGATCGACATCGACATCGAGAACTCCGACGAGTTCGAGAACACCGTGGTGCAGGACCGCATCCTCGGCGCCCTCAAGATCGTCAAGCAGCGGAACCCGTCGGTGAAGACCATCCTCACCTTCGGCACCTCGCCGACCGGCCCGAACTACTACGGCATCCGGCTGATCACGCAGGCCAAGGCGCTCGGCGCCAACATCGACATCTTCGCCCAGATGCCGTTCGACTTCGGCGGCGGCGCGGACATGTACGGCAGCACGGTCGGCGCCTCCGAAGGGCTGAAGAGCCAGCTCAAGACGGCCTTCGGCTACACCGACGCGCAGGCGTACTCGCACATGGGCATCTCCGGCATGAACGGGCTGTCCGACCAGCAGGAGCTGACCAGCACCGACACGTGGACGCGGATCCGCGACTATGCGAAGAACAACAACTTCGCCCGGTTCACCTTCTGGGCGGTCAACCGGGACCGCGGCTGCGCCGGCGGCGGCGTGGTCTCCGACTGCAGCGGCATCGCGCAGGCCGACTGGGCCTTCACGAGGATCAGCGCGGGCTTCTGACCAGGCTCGCCGGCGCGCGGCCGCGGATCATCGATCCGCGGTCGCGCGCCGCCGTTTGCGGACCTTCTTGACCACCCAGCTGCCGATCGCCACGGCGAAGAACGCCATGATCGCGTAGTCGAAGTAGCTGCTGTACTGCTCGAGCCGCTGCCACCGCGAACCCAGCGCGTAGCCGCCGCCGATGAACAGGCAGTTCCAGATGCCGCTGCCGATCGTGGTGAGCAGCGTGAATGTGCCCAACTTCATGTGATTGGCGCCGGCCGGGATGGACACCAGGCTGCGGACCACCGGCGCCATCCGGCCGAGGAACACCGCGCCCTTCTCGTGCCGCTCGAACCAGCGGTCGGCGAGGTTGAGGTCGTCGGCGTCGACCAGCGGGATGCGGTCCAGCCAGCGGCGCAGCCGATCCTCGCCGAGCGCGTAGCCGAGCCAGTAGAGCGCCAGCGCGCCCAGCACCGAGCCGGCCGTGGCCGCGATGGCGACCAGCACGACGTTGACCCGGCCGGCGCTGGCCAGGTAGCCGGCCATGGACAGGACGATCTCGCTGGGGATCGGCGGGATCAGGTTTTCCAGCGCCACCAGCAGGCCGACGCCCAGCTCGCCCAGCGACTCGATGACCGATGCCACCCAGCCGGTCAGGCCGCCCAGCGAGCTGGTCTCGGTCTCCGCCGCCAGGAAATACGGCACGCTCATCCCACGCTCCTTGAGGATCGGTCGACGATCAGTACCCGATTTCCAGCCTACAAACCGCTTGGCTCACGGGGGTCGGAGTGGCGCGATGGTCCGGGGTGGCGCGACGACGGTAGTGTCCCGGCGCGATGGAAACGTTGAGTACGCGGGGGCGCGTGGCCCGGGTCGCGGTGACGGTGGCCGGCGTGGTGCTGCTGTTGCTCGGCACCTTCTGGGGTCAGGACGACGACTTCCCGTTCGGGCCGTTCCGGATGTATTCGACCGCGCCCGACCCGAACGCCGACGCGCCGGACACCCGGGTCGAGGGCGTCGACGCCGCCGGCCGCACGGTGGTGCTGACCGAGGCCAACAGCGGGCTTCGGCGGGCCGAGATCGAGGGCCAGCAGCGGGCCTACATCGATGACCCGAGCCGGCTGCGCCAGGTGGCCGCGGCCTACGCGGAGAAGAGCCCGGAGGCGTCGCCGTTGCGGACCGTGCGGATCGTCATCCGCTGGGAGGGCATCGAGCACTCCCGGCCGACCGGCACCAGCCGGGACGAGATCATCGCCACCTGGACCGCGCCGTGAGCCACCTGGACGGCGCCGTGAAGAAGGTTGTCGGCTGGCTGACCGAGCCGGTGCCGCTCGGCCGGGTCGCCGCGTTCCGCACCCTGATCTATCTCTTCGTCGCGGCTGACCTGGTCATCTTCACGCCCTGGGTGCGCCATCACGCCAGCACCCCCGGCGACCTGTACAAACCGCTGCTGGTCGGCCGGCTGCTGCAGCTGCCCACCCCGACCCCGCTGCTGGTGCACGGCATCTTCTGGTCGCTGCTCGTCGTCGCGCTCGCCGCGGCCACCGGGCGGGCGCCGCGGCTGCTCGGCTGGACCGTCTTCGCGCTCTACTTCGAGTGGATGGTCATCGCGATGAGCTACGGCAAGGTCGACCACGACCGGGTCGGTCTGCTGGTCGCGCTGGCCGTGCTGCCCACCGTCGGCCGGGCCCGGCACGGCGATCCGCGGCGCACGGAGGCCGGCGGCTGGGCGCTGCGGGTCACTCAGATCGCCGTCGTGTGCACGTACTTCCTCGCCGCGTGGGCCAAGCTGCGCTTCGGCGGGCTGGACTGGGTGACCAGTTCGGTGCTGGCCCGGGCGATCATCCGGCGCGGCACGGACTTCGCCGACCTGATCGCCGGCGTGCCGTATCTGCTGATTCTCGCGCAGTTCGGCATCGTCGCGTTCGAGCTGGCCAGCCCGGCGATCTTCTTCCTGCGGCCGCGGTGGCGTAACTACGCGGTGGCCTTCTTCTACTCGTTCCACCTGGTCACGTTCGCCACCATCACCATCTCGTTCGCGCCGCACCTCGCCGCGATCACCGCCTTCCTGGCGCTGGAGAAGGTGCGGCCGCTGGTCTGGGCCCGGGGTTTCCTGAGCCGGAGCCGGGGAGAAGTAAGGGGGCATGAGCGACCGGTGGTATGAGAAGGCCGTCATCTATTGCGCCGACATCGACACGTTCGCCGACTCCAACGGCGACGGCGTCGGCGACCTCAAGGGGCTGATCGGGCGGCTGGACTATCTGGCCCGGCTGGGCGTCACCTGCCTGTGGCTCAACCCGATCCACCCGACGCCGGACCGCGACGACGGCTACGACGTGTCGGACTTCTACAACATCGACCCGCGCTTCGGCAGCCTCGGTGACTTCGCCGACCTGCTGCACCTGGCCCGCGACCGGGGCATCCGGGTCATCATCGACCTGGTCGTGAACCACACCTCCGACCAGCATCCGTGGTTCACCTCGGCGCGCTCGTCGCCGGATTCGCCGTACCGGGACTGGTATGTCTGGTCCGAGACCCAGCCAGCGGACCGGCACCAGGGCATGGTTTTCCCCGGCGAGCAGGCCGAGACGTGGACCTATGACCGCACCGCCAAGCTCTGGTATTACCACCGGTTCTACAAGTTCCAGCCGGATCTCAACATCGCGAACCCCGAGGTCCGCGAGGAGATCAAGAAGATCTGCTCGTTCTGGCTGCAGCTCGGCGTCTCCGGGTTCCGGATGGACGCGGTGCCGTTCATCATCGAGCAGACCGAGCCGGGCAACCCGAACTCGCCCAAGGACCTGGAGTTTCTCAGCGAGTTGCGCCAGCACGTGCAGTGGCGCCAGGGCGACGCCGTGCTGCTGGCCGAGGCCAACGTCGAGCCCGCTCAGCTCAAGGAGTTCTTCGGGGACGCGGGTGGCTCGGCCAACCGGATCCACATGCTCTTCGACTTCATGCTCAACGGCCGGCTGATGCTCGCGCTCGCCCGCCGCAACCCGGAAGCGATCATCGACGCGCTGCGCGACACGCCCAAGCTGCCGGCCGGCGGGCAGTGGGCCACGTTCCTGCGCAACCACGACGAGGTCGATCTCTCCCGGCTGACCGCCGAGCAGCGCAGCGAGGTGTTCGCGCAGTTCGGTCCGGAGGAGAACATGCAGCTCTACGGCCGCGGCATCCGCCGCCGGCTGGCCCCGATGCTGGGCGGCGACCGTAGGCGCATCGAGCTGGCCTACGCGCTGCAGTTCAGCCTGCGCGGCACCCCGGTGCTGCGGTACGGCGAGGAGATCGGCATGGGTGACGACCTCAGCCAGGACGGCCGCAACGCGATCCGTACCCCGATGCAGTGGTCCCTGGCCGCCAACGGCGGCTTCTCGACCGCCCCGGCCGGCCAGCTCGTGCGCCCGGTCATCAGCGACGGCGAGTACGGCTACGCCAAGGTCAACGCCACTCTCCAGCGGCACGACCCCGGGTCGCTGCTGTCGTGGTTCGAGCGGATGATCCGCACCCTGAAGGAAGCGCCCGAGGTGGGCAGCGGCAGCTGTACCCACGTCGACGTGCCCGCGCCGACCGGGCTGCTCGTGCACCGCGCGGACGACGCCACGGGCACCATGGTCTTCCTGCACAACCTGGCGCCGGAGGCCGGCGTGGTCGACCTGAGCAGCCTCTATCCGGAGGCCGACTTCCCCAACGACGTGCTCGCCGATCAGGAATATCCGGAGCCCGGCAAGTTCGACCAGCTCGCGGTGGCCGGCTACGGATACCGCTGGATCCGGTTGTGCCGCACGCCGTGAAGACGGTGGCGTGAGAAATCCCCGCCAGGTAACCCGCGGGTAACAGCTGGGTTAGAGTCGGCCGACTGCGTAACAGATCAACCGGGAGGCCAGCAATGACCCAGCCGAGTCGGGTAGCGATCGTGACCGGTGCCGCGCGTGGCATCGGCGAGGCGACCGCGCGCAAGCTCGCCGCCGACGGGATGTCCGTGGCGGTCGTCGACCTGGACGAGGGCGCCTGCGCGAACACGGTCACCGCGATCCACGACGCCGGTGGCACCGCCCTCGCCGTCGGCGCCGACGTCTCCGACCCGGCCCAGGTCGCGGCCGCGGTCGAGCGGGTGAACGCCGAGCTGGGCGCGCCCACGGTGCTGGTCAACAACGCCGGCGTGCTGCGCGACAACCTGCTGTTCAAGATGAGCGACGACGACTGGGAGACCGTGATGGCGGTCCACCTGCGCGGCGCGTTCCTGTTCAGCCGGGCCGTGCAGAAGCACATGGTCGACGCCAGCTGGGGTCGCATCGTGTGCCTGTCCAGCACCTCCGCGCTCGGCAACCGGGGCCAGGCCAACTACGCCGCCGCCAAGGCCGGCCTGCAGGGCTTCACCAAGACCCTGGCGATCGAGCTGGGCCGCTTCGGCATCACCGCGAACGCGGTCGCGCCGGGCTTCATCGTGACCGACATGACCGCTGCCACCGCGGCCCGGGTCGGTGTCGACTTCGCGGACTTTCAGAAGGCGGCGATCGGTCAGATCCCGGTCGGCCGGGCGGGCCGCCCCGAAGACGTGGCGAACACCGTATCCTTCCTGGTCAGTGAAGGAGCCGGCTTCGTCTCCGGCCAGGTCGTCTACGTCGCGGGCGGGCCGAAGGACTAGCCGTCGTGGCTTGAACCGGCGCGCTACACATGAAGGTGCGGCCCGGGCGGGTCGAAAGGGTGGGGAAGCCGACTGTGAATCGACGGATGAGCTCTCGTAGCGTGTCGCTGACCAGCACGTTCTTGTTGCTGGCCGCGGGTGGTGCGGCCGCCTGCGACAGCGGCAACGACAGTCAGGACGAGGGCTTCTACTGCGCCGACGCCAACGGCGTCGTCGTGGACGAGGACAACTGCGACGACGATGACGGCGGCGGCGGGGGCGGCGGCTTCTTCATCTGGCATTCGTCCGGCTACCGCTCCGGCTATCCCGTGGGACACCGGCTGAGCGGCGGCTCCAAGTTCGCCTACAACGACAAGGCCGCGCGGTCGTCCTTCGGGCTGCCCTCCTCCGGCCGGATCAGCAACGGCACGGTCAAGACCAGCGTCGTCGGCAAGGGCGGCAGCGGCACGTCCGGCAAGTCAGGCGGCTGAGCCTTGCGCCGCATTCCCTACGGCCCGGTCCGCGACGGCTGGCGGCTGACCAACTTCAGCCTCGGGCTGACCTACAACGACACCGAGCTGCCGGACGGCACGATGATGTCGTACTGGCAGGAAGGGCCGTACTACGACTTCAGCCAGGCCGAGATCGAGGAGCTGGAGGCGGCGACGACCGCGCTCAACAGCATGTGCCTCGACGCCGGCGACTGGATGGTGCAGCAGTGCCCCCGGCACACCGCGCAGGGCCGCCGCGACGGCTACTTCGCCTCGGTCTGCGGCCCGGAGACCTGCTTCCTGGCGAAGATCGGCATCCCGGAATACACCCACGAGCAGATCATCCGCACCTGGTTCGACGGTGACGCCGAGACCTGGACGCACCAGGACAAGGACCCCGACGGCCGGCTGCCGATGCAGACGCCGGACTATTCGCCGTCCGTCTACGGCCGCTTCGACCTCTGGTACAACGGCGCCGGCAGCACGCCGCGCCTGCTGGAATACAACGCGCAGACGCCGACGTCGCTGGTCGAGGCCGCGGTCATCCAGTGGCACTGGGTCGACCAGACCGGCGTGACCGAGCACCCGTGGCGGCAGTGGAATTCCATCCACGACCGGCTGGTCGGCTGGGAAGCGGCCGACGGCGAGCCGGCCAACCCCGGCGCCTGGCGGCGCAACATCGGCAAGCTCCGCGAGGCGCGCCCCTGGCTGCCCGAGAAACCCAAGATCTACTTCGCGTACGAGACCAGCGAAACGTCCGGTGAGGACCGGATGAACGTGGCCTACCTGATGGCGACGGCCGAGGAGGCCGGCTATCCGGTCGAGCTGATCGCGATGAGCCAGATCGGCTGGGACGTGGCGGGTGACCGGGTGCTCTTCGTGCCCGCGCCCGGCCAGGAGCATCAGGCGCAGCCGATCGACGTGATCTTCATGCTGTATCCCTGGGAGTGGTTCTGGAACGAGGAGGGCGGCAAGGCCTTCTTCCGTAACATGGCCGATCCCACCAAGCGCGGCACGGTCTGGCTGGAGCCGCCCTACAAGGCGGCGCTGCTGGGCAACAAGGCGCTGCTGCCGGTGCTGTGGAAGCTCTTCGGCGACGACCCGGAACGCGGGAAGTACCTGCTCCCCGCATACTTCGCGGAGTCGACGAAGGCGGCGACGCTGACCTCGTACGCGAAAAAGCCGGTCTGGGGTCGCGAGGGCGGCTCGGTCAAGCTCGTCAAGGACGGCGTAACCCTGGTGGAAAACCCGTCCGAGTACGGCGCCGACGGCCGTTTTGTGGTGCAGGAGCTGCTGGAGCTCCCGTCCTTCGACGGCTTGGAGGGCACGGTGCACCCGGTGGTCGGCGCCTGGCTGATCGACGGCGAGCCGGCGGGCATGGGCATCCGCGAGGGCCTCGGCACGGCCGGCCTGGTAACCCGCGACGACTGCAACTTCGTACCGCACACCGTCGGCGCGGATTCCTGAATACCTCCGGCAATCCCTCAACGTTTCGGCTTCGTGGATGCGTTGAGGGGTTGTGATATTCGAGGAGTTCGTCGCCCTGCGGCTTAGCGCCCTGCTGCGCTACGCCACCGTGGTGACCTGGGATCCGCATCTGGCGGAGGACGTCACCCAGGAGGTGCTCGTCCGGGCTCAGCAGCGGTGGGCCCGCATCGCCGGGCTCGACTCGCCCGAGGCCTACGTCAAACGCATGGTCGTCAACGAGTTCCTGTCGTGGCGGCGGCGCCGGGCCGCGCGGCCGGTGACCCGGGAGTCACTGGAGGCAGCCGCGGGTAGCGTGCCCGACCATGGTGTGGCCTGGGGCGAGCGCGATGCCATGTGGCGCCTGATCGGCACGCTGCCTGCCAAGCAACGCGCCGCCGTCGCGCTGCGTTTCTACGAGGACCTGTCGTACGACGAGATCGGCGACGCCCTCGGCTGCCGGGCGGTCACCGCGCGTTCCCATGTCTCCCGCGCCCTGCTCACCCTGCGCGAGCAGTTGCCGGCCGCGCCGATCCTGACCGGGGAGAAGTGATGAGCCAGTCCATCGAAGACCTCGTCCGCGCCGCGCAACATCAGCAGGCCGAGCGCGCCGCCGATCCACGGCGCATCCTCGCCGCCCTCCCGCAGCGGCGGGTGCAGGTCGTCCGCCGTCGCCGCCTCGTCCTCGCGGTGGCCGCTGCCGCGGTCGCCGTCGTGGCGGCCGTCCCCGTTTTCGCCCTGCGCGAGGGACCGGCTCCGCAGCCGCCGAGCGTCACCCCGAGCCCGAGCGTGTCCGCGGTCGGCACCGGGTTCCCGCCGCTGAGGTTCAGCCCCGGCTGGCTGCCCACGGGTTACGCCGAGTACTACCGCACGGTCCGGCCGTCGGCGGGCCTCACCCGGATCTGGGCCTCGGCGGCGCCGAAGTCGCCGCTGCTCCTCGACGATGTCCCCGGCCGCCTGTCCATGAACGTCGTCGCGACGCCGGACGCGGAGGTGACCCGGGACGAGGGCGACGAGGCCGTCGACATCAACGGGATCGGCGGCGCCTACCGCACCGACGGGCCGCCGGGGGTGTACTGGGAGGTCGACGGCTTCACGATCGAGATCAGGGCGGACCAGCCGGGGCTGTCGAAGGACACCGTGCTGCGCATGGCCCGTTCGGTACGGCCCGATCCCGCCGGCACCGAGATGCCGTTCGAGATGCGGGTCCCGGCTGGCCGGGTCGTCGCGGCCCAAAGCGTGCAGGGCGGTTCGCCAGGATCCTGGCTCGCGGTGACGGACCTCGGCGAGCAGGACCCGGGCGGGGACGTCTCAGCCTCGGGCACCTCGATCAGCGTCGGCACGGTGACCTCGGCACCCGGGGGCGGCACCACCCTACGGGTCGCCGGTCACTCGGCCCGCTACCTGTACTCCGAAATCCCGGAGGCGGGCCACTATCTGGTCGTCGACCTCGGCGGCGGCTTGCTACTCACCGTCGTCTCCCCGGAACTGGACCAGCCGGCGATCGTCGCACTGGCGGAGGCGGTCGGCATGCCGGGCCCGCCGGCCGTCGCATGGATCGGAAGCTGAGCCCGGTCAGCGATCGCCGGGCCGGTTGCGCCACAGCCACCAGAGGCCGATGACTGGCAGCACCAGCGGGACATAGCCGTAGCCGCTGCCGTAGCCGGACCAGACGGTGGCGTCCGGGAAGGCCTCCTTGTCGAGCAGGCTCAGCGTGCCCACCACCAGGACGCCGACCAGTTCGATGGAGCAACTGGTCAGGGCGATCAGCCGGCCCCGGGTGCCACCGACGGCCAGGCCGATGGTCGCCGCGATGTAGACCAGCGCGGCGAAGGCGGACAGCAGGAACGCCAGCGGCGCCTCGGCGAACTTGGTGGCGATCTGCACGCCGGCCCGGGCGCCCGCGGAGACGGCGAAGATGCCGTACACCAGCAAAAGCACCCGCCCGGCGCCGGTGCCGATGGCCGCGTCCCGCGGTCTGGTCCGGGCGGGTGTCGGGTCAGCCACCGGTCGCCTCCGCGATCTGCTGCAGCCGCAGCACGAGCACCGGCAGCACCAGGCAGGCGACGCCGAGGATGAGGGTGCCCCAGCGGGTCGGTTCCAGCCGGGCCAGGTAGAAGCCGACGGGCGCGAACGCGACCGTGGTGATCAGATAGCCGATGAAGGTGGTCGAGTCACTCGGCCGGTCACCGGTGATGAGCCCGACCACGGCGACCACCACCAGCACCGCGACCAGGGCGCTGAGGCCGAGCATGGCCCACAGGTCGGTGTTGCTGGGTGCACGGTCGAGCGCGCAACGGATCAGATACCAGACCCCCAGCAGCAGGGCCACCACGATCGTCGCGGTCGACAGCGGGCCGTTCATCACGGGCACAGCGTACTGATCAGTGGCAGCGTGTTAGCTTTCGGCCGGGTGTGATCTCCAGCGGGAAGGCGGCACGACGATGCGGTTCGGACTATTCGGTACGGGACCCTGGGCCCACCAGGCGCACGCCCCGGCGCTGGCGGCCCATCCGGACGTGGAGTTCGTGGGAGTCTGGGGTCGGGACCCGGCCAAGGCGGCGGCGCTGGCCGGCGAGCACGGCGCCCAGCCGTACGCGGAGATCGACGCCCTGATCGCCGACGTGGACGCCATCGCGGTCGCGCTGCCCCCGGATGTGCAGGCGGACATCGCCCTGCGCGCGGCACGGGCCGGCAAGCACCTGCTGCTGGACAAGCCGATCGCCTTCACCACCGAGGCCGCCGCCGAGATCGTCGCCGCGGCCGCCGAGCAGCAGGTCGCCGGCGTGGTGTTCTTCACCCGCCGGTTCATGCCGCAGATCCAGCGGTTCATCGACGACGTTCGGGAGGCCGGCGGCTGGCTGGAGGCCCGGATCGACCACCTCGGGTCGATCTTCCAGCCCGGCAACCCGTTCGGCGCGTCGGTGTGGCGCAAGGAGAGCGGCGGCCTGTGGGACGTCGGCCCGCACGCGGTCGCGCTGATCCTGCCGGTGCTGGGCCCGGTCGCCCAGGTGGCCGCGCTGGCCGGCGACCGCGACATGACGCACGTGCTGCTGCGGCACACCGGCGGCGCGGTCAGCACGCTGACGCTGTCGGTCGACGCGCCGGCGGCGCTGGAGCGCGAGGACGCGGCGTTCTACGGCGAGTCCGGGGTCGCGGATGTGCCGCCGGTGCCGTGGCTGCCGGTGGAGGCCTTCTGCCGGGCGGTCGACGACCTGATCACCGCGGCCAACGGCGGCCCGGCGTCGGCGCTGGACCTGACGTTCGGCGCCGAGGTGGGCGCGATCCTGGCCGCGGCCGGCGAGTCGATCAGCACCGGCCGGACCATCACCCTGGCCGAGCCCAAGGCCGAGCCCGAGGCCAAGGCCGAGGCCTCCTAACGGCAGCGCCAGAGTAGCGGTTGGTTCTGGATGTCCGAGCCGACCGCGTAGCCCGCCGCGACGAGGCCGTCGTCGCTGTAGCTCGCGACGATGTAGTCCTGCCGGCCCTTCGCCTTCGGGTATTTCGGCAGGACGGTCGTCGCTCCGGCGGCGTTGGTGATCACCGGCAGTTCGGCCTGGCCGAGCACCCAGCCGTTGGCCGCGACCCGCGTCGGGTCGCCCGAGGCCGTGGGTAGCCGCTCGTAGCGGTTGGTGGCGATCTGATAGCGGAAGAACGCCAAGGCGGTCGGGTCCGGCGTTCCGACCGCGCCCTGGCCGACCACCCAGCCGTTACGGATCGCCGCCGGCCAGAACATATCCGCCCGGCGACCGTCCATCTCGGGCATCGGCATCTGGCGAGCGGTGCCGTCCGCGAGCCACAGATAGCCGGTGCTCTGCCTGCCCTCGATGTCGATCGCGCCCAGCACATTGCCCGCCTCGTCGACGTCGACCGCCACCCCGGGGCCGGATCCGGCCGGCGTCGGCAGGCTCTGCGGCCGGGCCGTCACCGAGGACCAGCGGACCGGCCTGTTCCCGCTGCCGGACCCGAGGGCGCCGACCACGACGCCCGCATCGTTGATGGCTGCCGTGCTGCCGGCACCGCCGGCGAGCCGGGTCGTCCGGCCGGCGCTGTAGGCGTACGGGCGCTCGTCGACGACGGCGACCACGTCGCCGCGCGAGTTGATGTCCTGCAGGCTGGGGTTGCTGCCGTTGATCTTGATTTCGTCGACGAGTTCGCCGTCCTTCCACACCACCAGCGACTGCCCGCGGCCCGGGGGATACGTCTGGCCGATCTGCCATTGCCCGCTGGAGTCGCCGCCGGTGACCACGGCCTTGCGGATGCCGTCGGTGGGCAGCCGGGTGACCGTGCAGTCCCGCGGGCCGGCCGGCGGGGCTGCGACGGTGATCGACGGAGCCGGGCTGGCGATCGGACGCGGCGGCGCCGGCGTGGGCCGGCCCACGGCGGAGAAGGCCAGCGTGCCGCCGGCCGCGCTGGTCGCGGTGAGGGCCACGACCGCCACTCCGCTCGTCCACCAGCGGGTGCGCCGGCGGCGCCGGCCCTCGGCCATCGCCCGCGCCACGTCGATCCGGGACGGGCCCTTCGGTTCGCCGGCGAGCGGGCTCAGCAGAGCACCGGCGTCCAGGTCGTCCAGGTCCGGGCTGCTGCTCATCGTGTCCCCCCGAGGGAGTGGATCCGGTCGCCGAGGATCCGGCGCAGGGCCGTGAGTCCGTGGGCTGTCTGACTTTTCACGGTGCCCTCGCTGCGGCCGAGCACCCGGGCGACGTCGGCTACCGGCTGGTCGCAGAGGAAGCGCAGCACCAGCACCGCCTGCTGGCCGGGCGGCACCTGGGACAGCGCGGCGCGCAGCACGGCGCGTTCCTCGACGCCGTGCGGCGGCGGTGCGGGTGCCGGCCGGTCGGGTGGTACGCCGAGGCGTACCTTCCACCAGCCGCGCCGCTTCTCGTCGAGGAAGGTGCGGACCAGCATCGTGTGCACGTATGCGTCGACGTTCTCCACGCCGCTGATCCGCGACCAGCGCACGTACAGCTTGGTGATGGTCTCCTGGACCAGATCGTCCGCCTGATGCTCGTCGCCGCAGAGCAGATACGCGGTACGCCGCAGACCCGTCGTCCGCCCGTGCACGTACGCCAGATACTCCGAGTCCGATCCGTTCGGCATCCCTGCTCCCGCCGTTGTCCCTGTAGTAAACGGCGACGTTGTTCGATCGGTTGTATGCCGGCGGGGCCCGGTTGTGGTGCGATGACCCATCCGCGTAGCCGTCCGCGCCGAATGGCAGTTGAAACGGGCATGAGTGATGGAGAGGCTGTAGTCATGAGTGAGCGCGGCGCTGCCCGCCGGCCTGACCATCTTTCGGTCGTGCCCCAGCCGGAGACCCGGCCGGCCACCGATGTGGGTGAGCTATTGCAGGCGGTCGCGCGTGGCGACGAGCCGGCCTTCGCCCGCCTCTACGATCTGGTCGCGGCCCGGGTGTACGGCCTGATCCGGCGCGTGTTGCGCGATCCGGCCCAGGCGGAGGAAGTGGCCCAGGAGGTGCTGGTGGAGGTGTGGCGCACGGCGTCCCGCTTCGACGCGGCCCGCGGATCGGCGACGTCGTGGATCTTCACCATCGCGCATCGTCGCGCGGTGGACCGGGTCCGCGCCGAGCAGGCCGCCTCCGACCGCACCATGAAGGTCGGCATCGCCTCGGTGGAGACCCCGTACGACGAGGTCGTCGACGAGGTGGCCGGGCGGCTCGAACGCCAGCAGGTGCGGCACTGCCTGGACGATCTCACCGAGTTGCAGCGCCAGGCCGTGACGCTCGCGTACTACCAGGGCCACTCGTACCGCGAGGTGGCCGAGTTGCTGAAGACCCCCTTGCCGACGGTCAAGACCCGGATGCGCGACGGCCTGATCCGCCTGCGCGACTGCCTGGGTGTGGAGGTGACCGCGTGACCACGACGGACATTCACGCCCTGGTCGGCGCTTACGCGCTGGACGCGGTGGACGATCTTGAGCGGGTCGCCTTCGAGCGCCACATCCAGGCGTGCGAGGCGTGCCGCGCCGAGGTCGACGAGTTGCGCGAGACCGCGTCGCGGCTGGCCGACACCACCTGGTCGGTTCCGCCGCCGAAGCTGCGCGCCGACGTGCTGGCCGCGGTCGGCCGGAGCCGGCAGCTACCGCCGGCCGAGTCGGCCCGGTCGAGGCCGGACGCGCGGGCGGCGGTGTCCCGCTGGCGCCGTTACACGGCGGGCGCGGCCGCGGCGGGCGTCCTGGCCGCCGGGGCGGGCGCGGCCACGTGGGCGGTGCAGGAGCAGCGGGTACGGGAGAAGAACGCCGTCGTGGCAGCCGCCGAGTTGCGCGAGGCCCGTACCGAGGCGATCCTCGCCGCTCCCGACCTGGTGGTCCGCACCGCGCCGATGATCGGCGGAGGCCGGGTCACCGTGGCCTCGTCCGCCCTGCAGGGTGCCAGCGTGGTGTCACTGCGCGCCGACCAGGCGCCGGCCACGGACCGGGCCTTCCAGCTCTGGACGATCCGGGACGCCGCAAAACCGGCCCCGGTGGACGCCGGACTGCTGCCCGCGGGCGAGGCCTCGACGGCACGGATCGTGGACGGCGTGCCCGGCAACGACGTCTTCGCCGTCTCGGTGGAGCCGGCCCGCGGCTCGGCGCAGCCCACCGAGGGGCAGATCGTCGCGCAGGTGCTGCTGACCTAGGCCCAGCAGGTCAGGGCCGGCGGGTCAGGGCCGGCGGGTCAGGGGACGACGCGCTCGATGGCGGCGGCGCCGTCGCGCTCCAGCTCCCTGCGGGCCCGCTCGATGTTCTCCGGCGTCGGGTCCCGGCCCTGGGCCAGGGCCAGGTCGATGGGCTCCCACTCCTGCTCGGCCCCGGTCCGGAACACCAGCTTTGCGCCCGCGCCCTCCGGGGTCCCGTCCAGCGGCGGGCTGTTCTCGTCGGTCATGGCTCCTCCACGGTGGATGCCCTGATGCGTTCATCCTCTTCCTACTCCGGCACGCCCGAGTTGCCCAGGCCCATCCGCGGGGTCCTTTCACCCGATAAATGGGACGATCAAGGACTTCAGCCTCCAAGCGAGCGTGATTCGGACAACGGTCGCGCGCATCGGATGGACGGTGTGTAGTGAGACGAATACATTTCTGCGTTGGCGCGTGTGTGAGTGTTCCGGCGGGGATCACTCCATGTGTGGGCCGCCGGCGGCGACTCGCGGCACGCGGCGCGAGGGGAACGTGGCAGATGATCGATCGCTGGGACGTACAGAGGTGAGCAGCCTGCCGGACGCCGAGCGGGATGCGAGCGAGGTCGTACAGGTGCTGGCGGGGCTTGCCGCCCTGCTGCGCGGTCGGGATCTCGTGCTGGACCAGGACGCCCGGGTGATGCTGAGCATGGCGCTGGAGGGCAGCGTGTCGGCGGCCCGGGTGCTGGAATATCTGCGCGCCCTGCAGGGCGCCGGTGACGGAGTGGCCGCCGCGGTGCCGCCACGGCTCGGGCCCTGGCGGGGCTGGGTGCCGGCGCGGGGATACGTGCTCGGCGAGCCCGCCGCCGCGCCCCGGATCGAGGAGTTGCCGCGACCCCGGCGCCGCCACGATCCCGGCGAATAGCCGTCCCGGGTCCGAGTTGGATCACGTTCGTCCGGCGCGTCGTCCGCGCGCATGTCAAACGGTGACCGATCCAGCACATTCTGGCCATATGAACTACTCTGGCGTTCCGCGCCTACCTGGCGTAACTTGCAGACCAGCGGACTGTTGTTGGACGCGGTATCCGGACGGCGCCTGGGTGAGGCGCCGAGCTGCGCAGCTGGTCAGCGCAGATACCCCCGCGCGGAGGTGGCGTCGTCTGCACGACGCCCAGGAAGAGGGCAGCTGTGTATCTGCCGATCACCACTCGCCAGTTGGCCGATGGCACCGTCGAGATCGCGCCCAGTGGCGAGATCGATCTCGACAACGCGCATGTGATGCGCGATGCGGTCAACGACGTGCTAACCACCTCCACACCCGGGAAGATCGATCTCGACCTCCAACGGGTGATGCTGATCGACAGCATCGGCATCGGCATCCTGGTGGCCTGCTTCCACACGGCTGCCGCCAGCGGCGTCAAGCTGGTGGTGAGCCATCCCAGCCCGACGGTCTACCGCCAGCTGTGGATTTCCGGCCTGGTCGGCCTGCTGGGCTGCGCCGAGCCGCCGTCCCCGCGCACCTCGGTCGGCCTGCGCCCCAGCTGATCCCGCCCTGCTGGGGGTCACTCGTTCGGGTGACAGGCATGAAGAAGAGGCCCTCGAAGGGCCTCTTCTCCATGGATGGCTCGGATAGCTCAGCGCCCGCGGCGATCGTTCAAGATCCTTTTCCGGTACGCCGTGAGCATTGTCGCCATCACTGTCTTCCCGATCCGGGTGCGGCCGGCGGTCCCGTCACGGCGGCACCGGGCAAGGTGCGGCGCAGGAAGCCCGCCGTCGCCGACACCGCCTGGCTGACGTACGGCTCCCGGTCGTACAGGTCGACGTGCTGCCCGGCGTCCAGCCAGACGATCTCCTTGTCGCCCGGGGTCTCGTCGTGCATCCGGGTGGCCAGTTCGGGACTGCAGTAGTCGTCCTTGCGGCCGTGCACGATCAGCAGCGGCGTCTCGGCGAGCAGGGCCGCGCGGCCGAGCGCATCGAAGGTCAGCAGGGCGTGCAGCGACCCGCGGGTCACCCTGTTCTCCCAGGTCGAGGCGGTGGAGCGGGCGGTGCCGTAGTAGGACCACGGCTCGTCGCCGGCCATCGCGGCCGCGCCGCCTCCCGGCGCCACGGCCGGCAGGAAGTCGTCGTAGGAGTCGATGAAGCCCCGGAGCCCGGCGCGGTAGCCGGCCGGATCGCGGGCGAACCAGGCCGGGCTGTTGTAGGCGCCGGCGATCCCGGCGACCGCGCGCACCCGGGGATCGGTGGCGGCGGCACTGACCGCGTACCCGCCGCCCAGACAGATGCCCACCAGGCCGATCCGTTCCGGGTCCACTTCGGACCGCGACCGCAGCAGGCTCACCGCCGACCGCAGGTCGGCGAGCTTGCCCTGGGTGTCCTCGTGACCGCGGCGCCCCGCGCTGGCGCCGAAACCACGATGATCGAAGGCGAGCGTGACCAGGCCCGCACGCGCCAGCCGGTCGGCGTACCGGCCGGTGACCTGCTCGCGGACGCCGGTGAACGGCCCGGTCAGCGCGACCGCGCTGCCGTCCGCGCCATCCGGGATGCGCAGGGTGCCGCGCAGGGCGAGACCCTCGCTGGTGAAGCTGACCTCTTCGGTACGGATGTCGTCCACACCGCGACGCTAGGCTCGGCGCAGGTCGCTGCAAAGAAGGCACTTCGCGGTGCCCATCCGCCTCGGGGGTACGAACGATGACGCTGGTGATCCCGGACGTGCTTGAGGAAGCCTGCGCGACGCGGCAGGCACTCGAACGCCTCGCGGCGAAATGGCGGGTCCTGCTGATCTACGCGTTGCTGGCCGGGCCGCAGCGCCCGGCAGCGTTGCGGCGCAGGCTGCCGGGAATCACGCAGAAGGTGCTCACCGAGACGCTGCGAGCGATGGCCGCGGACGGACTGGTGGAGCGGCGGGTCCTGAAGGAGGAACCGCCGCAGCACGTCGAGTACGCCCTCACCCCGCTGGGCCGGACCCTCGAAGAACCACTGGCCGCGATCTGCGGCTGGGCGTTGGCGCAGACCACCGCCTGAGCGTCAGGCCTGGTTCGGCAGCGGGCGCTGGTCAGACCATCAGGTCCGGCTCGACCTGGTGGATCTTGATCGGCATCCCCTCGGGCGTCTCGACGTGCAGTCGCGTGCCGAGATCGCGGTCCGAGGCCACCTCGACGACGGTGACGCCCCGCTCGCGCAGCATCCGTTCGAGCCGGTCGAGCGGCATCGTGGCGGTGAAGTTCAGCTCGACCGTGCTCTCGCCGCGCGAGGCGTCCGGCGGCCGGGTGACCAGGCCGATCTGGGCGGTGCCGACCTGCATCAGCACCCACTCGCCGTCCCGGTCGCCGTGGTTGACCTCCCCGCCGAGCTTCTCGTAGAAGGCGACCGCCGAGGCCATATCGTCGACGTGCACCATCGGCTGCAGTTGCAGTCCGGGCAGCAGCGGGTTGGCCGGCAGCGGGCGGGGCGTCGGCGCCTTGGCGACACCGGCGGTCTCGGGCCGGGGAGCGGGGGCCGGGCCGAAGGCGCGCTGGTTGCCGCCGTGGGCCTGGCCCGGCTCGGTGGGATGCGAGTTGGGCCGGCCGGGTCGATCGGCGGCCGGCGGGGTGCGCCGCGGACCCGGCGTAGGCCGACCGGGAGCCCGGGCCGGAGGCGTCGCCCTGGTCTCCGCGGCCACCAGGTGGGCCGGATCCGACTCGTGGGTCCCGTCGGGCTGTTCGGGGTGGTGGGCTGGTTCCGGACGGTGGGTAGGGGGCGGGTGCTGCATGAACGGGGCCGCGATGGGGCGTGGGTCGGACGGGTCTCCCGTGGACGGCCGGCGCGGCCCGGGCGGCGCGGCCGTGGGATGTGCCGGGGTGGCCGGTAGGTCCCGGGCGTTCACCGGCTTCCTGCCACCGGGCGGGACCGGTCGTTGCTTGGCCATGGCGGGCTCCTGTCGAGCGGGCTTTCGGCGCCGGCGAGGTACCGCCGCCGAAGTGCTCAACGACCCGTGGCGCTCATCGATACATCTCCGCCCTCGCGACCGGGACGACGCCGCAGCCGGCGCATGACGAGGAGCCCGCCGACACCCGGCACGACCGCGGCGAGCCGGGTGCGCAGATCCCCGGTCACCTGCACGGTCGCCCCGATCACGATCAGGTATGCGCATCCGTGTACCGGCCCGAGCAGCGACGCGACGGGCGCCCAGTGCACGGTCGCCAGGTTGGCCAGCAACAGGATCAGGCTGGCGAGCTCGGCCAGCGCGGCGGTGGGCAGCAGCCGGAAGGACACGGTCACGCCCCCGTGGTCGAGCCGGGCCGGACGATCATCAACACGACGACCGCCGCCCACAGCAGGTTGAAGATCCCGGTGACCATGCCGAGCCGAGCCGCCGCCCGCCGCCCCTGCACCGCCCCGCCGGGTGCCCGACCTGCGCCGCCGGCGGTCAGGCCGTCGTTCGCCAGGATCGCTGCCTGGCCGGGTAGGACCAGGACGATCAGCACCGTTGCCGCGGTGGCCGTCATGATGATCGAGGTGATCAGCCAGGCGTCGCCCAGGACGTCCAGGCTGCGGGCGGTGGCCAGGCCGAAGACCGGGACCAGCACGCCGAGGGTCGCGTAGACCCGGCAGATCCGGTGCAGGTTCCGCAGGACGGCCACACCGCGCGGGTCTGCCGGCTCGGCCAGGGCCCGCCGGGTCGCGGCCGGGAACATGCTGGCCGCCACCGTCACCGGCCCGATGGCGACGATCGCGGCCAGGACGTGGATCGACAGGAGCAGTTTTGTCACGGTCGATGACGCTATGCGGGCCCGCGATCGGCGAACAGTGGCTGGAATGCCATACCCCAACGGAATTTCGCCAGACCTGGGCTAGGCTTCCCGGCCATGCACACCGTGGCCGTGCTCGCGCTCGACGGCGTCATCGCCTTCGACCTTTCGACACCCCTGGAAGTCTTCTCCCGGACCCGGCTGGCCGGCGACGAGACCGCCTACGAGGTACGCGTCTGCGCCATGGCCCCGGAGGTCGACGCCGGCGCCTTCGTGCTGCGGGCGCCGTGGGGGCTGGACGCGCTCGACACCGCCGACACGATCATCCTGCCGGGGCTCGCCGACCCGGCTGCGCCCGTACCGGAGGAAGTGCTGGCCCGGCTGCGGTCGGCCGCGGGCCGCGGCACCCGGATCGCCTCCATCTGCGTCGGCGCGTTCGTGCTGGCCGCGACCGGGCTGCTGGACGGGCGGCGGGCGACCACCCACTGGCTGGCCGCCGCGCGGCTCGCCGAGCGGTATCCGGCGGTCGACGTCGACCCGAACGTGCTCTATGTGGACAACGGGCAGTTCCTGACCTCGGCCGGCGCGGCCGCCGGGCTCGACCTCTGCCTGCACCTGATCCGCCGGGACCACGGCTCGGCGGTGGCCGCCGATGCGGCCCGGCTCTCCGTCATGCCGCTGGAACGCGAGGGCGGACAGGCACAGTTCGTCGTGCCGGAGCAGCCAGCGGCACCGCGGGGCTCCACGATGGAGCCCCTGCTGAGCTGGCTCGGCGAAAGCGTCGGACGCGACCTGAGCATGGCCGACATCGCGGCGCACGCGGGGATGAGCACCCGCACGCTCAATCGCCGCTTTCGGGAGCAAACCGGCACGACACCGCTGCGGTGGCTGCACCGCGCCCGGGTCCGGCAGGCCCAGCACCTGCTGGAGACCACCGGCGAGGGGGTGGACCGGATCGGCGAGCGGGTCGGCTTCGGCTCGCCGACCGCCTTCCGCGAGCGCTTCAAGCAGGTCGTCGGCACCAACCCGCACGCCTACCGGCACGCCTTCCGCTCGACCCGACCACTGGCCCGCTGAGACGGCTCACTCAGTCATTGAGCTGGGCCCTCTCGATCTCGCCGAGCGCCATCGTCATGAGCTCCGGCAGCGCCCGCGGGCCAAGCAGATGAGCGATCAGCAGCGTCGAATGCCGGGCCAGCGCCTCCGGTTTCACCGCCGGTTCCTCCTCGTCGTGCACGCCCAGCGCGCCCGCCAGCAGCACCAGCACGACGTGCGGATCCACCTCCGGCTGCCACGCGGCCGCCGACCGGACGCTCTGCTCCAGGACCGTGCGGATGTCGTCGCCGTCCAGGCCGTCCGGGTGGGTCAGCTCGAGCAGCAGCCGCACCGTCGTGCCTAGGATGAGGCCCACCTGGGCCTGATCCTGCGCGGCCAGGTCGCCGACCGCCGAGGTCAGCGCCTCGGTGTCGTGGTCGCGCGCGGCCACCACCGCGGCGTCGGTGGCCGCGGCGATCGGCCGTGCGGGTGCGGGCAGGTGCCGCCACTGGTTGGTCACGAGCCGACGTTAGCCCGGGGGTCCGACAAGACCGCGGAGCCCGGGAAGCGGTCGATGTTGTCGACCACCCAGTGGCGCAGCAGCGCCAGCGGTTCGCACGCGTCCCGGCCCAGGTCGGTCAGCGAGTATTCGACGTGCAGCGGCACCGCGGGGTAGATCGTGCGGTCGACCAGGCCGTGTTCCTCAAGCCGGCGCAGCGTGGCGGTGAGCACTTTCGGGCTCACCCCTTCGAGCTTCGTGCGGATGGCGCCGAACCGGCGCGGGCCGTCTTCCAGCGCTCCCAGCGCCAGTGCGCTCCACTTGTTGGCCAGCAGATCCAGCATGTCGCGGCAGGGACACGCGGCCGCGTAGACGTCGTGCGGCTTGCCGCAGGAGGTGGTCGCCATCGGGGTCATCGTAGTTCCCTTTGGAAACTAGTGTCCGTTGACGGTAACTAGGGCCTCGGGCATAGCGTCGCTGACATGGCTGAACTCATGCGCGCGGTGGGCTACCGCAGGAATCTCCCGATCTCCGACCCGGCGAGCCTGGTCGACCTCGAACTGCCGGTGCCGGTGCCCGGCGAGCACGATCTGCTGGTCCGGGTCGAGGCCGTCTCGGTCAATCCGGTCGATGTCAAGGTCCGTGCGAACAGTGACCCGGGTGGGGAACCCAAGATCCTCGGGTACGACGCGGCCGGCGTCGTGGTCGCGGTGGGCGGCGCGGTCACGCTCTTCCGGCCCGGCGATGAGGTCTGGTACGCGGGTTCGATCGCCCGTTCCGGCACGAACGCGCAGCTCCACCTGGTCGACGAGCGGATCACCGGCCCCAAGCCCGCCTCGCTGGACTTCGCGGCGGCCGCCGCCCTGCCGCTGACCACCCTGACCGCCTGGGAGGCGCTGTTCGACCGGCTCCGGCTCACCGAAACGAGCACGGGCACCCTGCTGGTCCTCGGCGCGGCCGGCGGCGTCGGCTCGATCCTGGTCCAGCTTGCCCGCCGGCTCACCGATCTGGAGATCATCGGTACGGCCTCGCGCCCCGAATCGCAGCAGTACGTCCTCGACCGCGGCGCGCACCGGGTGGTCAACCACCACGACGACCTGGCCGCGGCGCTGCCCGAGGGTGTCGACTACGTCTTCTCCCCGCACTCCGCCGGGATGGTCGACACGTTCGCGCGGATCGTGCGCCCGTTCGGGGCGGTCGTGGCGATCGACGAGCCCGCGGGGCTGGATCTGCGGCCGCTGAAGTCCAAGAGCATCGCCTGGCACTGGGAGCTGATGTTCACCCGCGCGCTGTTCGACCCGGAGAGCACCGCGCAGCACGACATCCTGCGGCAGGCCGCCGAGCTGGTCGACAAGGGTGTGTTGCACACCACGCTGACAGAGCGGATCGACGGCGTCAACGCCGCCAACCTGCGCCGGGCGCACGGCATCGTCGAGCGCGGCTCGGCGATCGGCAAGACGGTCGTCGCCGGGTTCTGATTTTTTGTCGGTCCCGGATGGCAGGGTGTCGGTTATGCAGACCTCTTCGGTGCAGCAGGCGATGGCGGCGCGTGTCGAGCGTGGCGAGTTCCCCGGGATAGTCACGCTCGTCGCGCGCGGCGACGACGTCCGGGTCGAGGCGACCGGCGCGACGGCGTTCGACGGCGGCGTGCCGATGCGCCGCGACACGATCTTCCGGATCGCGTCGATGACCAAGCCGGTGCTCGCGGCCGCCGCGATGATCCTGGTCGAAGACGACGTGATCGACCTTGAGGAGCCGGTCCACAGGCTGCTGCCCGAGCTGGCCGGTCAGCGGGTGCTCGCCCGCGTCGACGGCCCGCTGGAGGAGACCGTTCCGGCGCACCGGCCGGTGACGGTGGAGGATCTGCTGACCTTCCGCAACGGCTTCGGCATGCTCATCGAGCCGACCTTCGACCCGCCCTTCCCGATCGTCGCGGCCGGCCAGGAGCTGCACCTGGAGCTCGGCGCGCCCCATCCACGCACGCCGCACGCCCCCGACGAGTGGATCCGGCGCTTCGGCACGCTCCCGCTGATGCATCAGCCCGGTGAGCGCTGGCAATACAACGTCGGCACCCTGATCCTCGGCGTGCTGCTCGCCCGCGCGGCCCGGCAGCCGCTCGGTGACCTGCTGCGCGAGCGCCTGTTCGAGCCGCTGGGCATGGCCGAGACCGGCTTCTGGCTGCCGGCCGAGCGGGCCGCGCAACTGCCGGTCCACTACATGACCGACCCCGCGACCGGCGAGCTTGCCGAGCAGCCGTCCAGCGACTGGAGCGACCCGCCGGCCTTCCCGTCGGGCTCGGGCGGCCTCGTGTCCACCGTGGACGAGTTCCACGCGTTCGGGCGCATGCTGCTGCGGCGCGGCGTGCACGGCGGCACCCGCCTGCTGTCGGAGCAGTCCGTCGAGCTGATGACGACCAACCGGCTCACCCCGGAGCAGATCGCCGGCGGCGGCAGCCTGCTGGAGGGCAGAGGTTGGGGCCTCGGCATGTGCGTGACCGTGGCTCCGCAGACACCCGCCGGCCGCTCGGGTCAATACGGCTGGTCCGGCGGCTTCGGCACGACCTGGTTCAACGACCCGCACGAGGAGCTGACCGCCATCGCGCTTACCCAGGTCAGCGACTTCCTGTGGAGCGGGGCCTTCGCCGAGTTCCGGCAGTCGGCATATGACGAGCCGGCTCGCTAGGCTGACGGCGTGGTTCCCGCGCGGAAGGGGAGACGATGACCAGCCTCGATGCCGTCACCGCCTGGGTGCAGAACTACCGGCGAGCGTGGGAGTCCAACGACCCCGAGCACATCGGCGGGCTGTTCGCCGACGACGCGGCCTACTTCACCGAGCCGTTCGCCCAGCCCTGGCTCGGCCGGGACGAGATCGTGGTGCAGTGGCTGCGGCGGCGCGACGAGCCGGGGGACGCGACCTTCGAGTGGCACCCGATCATCGTCACCGAGGATCTTGCCATCATCGAGGCCACCACGGTCTACCGCGAGCCGCCCCGGACTTACAGCAACATGTGGGTGCTGCGGCTGGACAATCTGGGTCAGGCCCGGCAGTTCGCCGAGTGGTGGATGAAGCACCCGCAGCCGAAGTCTGAGTGAGCCGCGCGGATGGGTCGTACGTGAATTTTCTCCTCATCTGCAAGTTCTCCTAGTGATCAGCCGATCACTTTCCGATTTGGGCGCTCTGTCGGCGGCGCACCGTGCGAATCCGCGTCCGTGCAGGCAGACTGCCTCGGATGGAGGTTCAGCAGCAGATGCTCGGCGGCCGATACACGTTGCTGGACGAGCTCGGCCGGGGTGGCATGGCCGTCGTCTGGCATGCCCGCGACGAGGTGCTCGGCCGCTCGGTGGCGGTCAAGGTGCTCGCCGGCCGGTATGCCGGGGACGCGCAGTCCCGCGCCCGGATCCGGGACGAGGCCCGCGCCGCCGCCACGCTGTCGCACCCCAACATCGCCCAGGTCTACGACTACGGCGAGTCCGACGAGCACGGGCGCCTGGTCCCGTACGTGGTCATGGAGCTTGTCCACGGCATCACGCTGCAGCAGCGGATGAGGTCCGGGCTGATCCCGCCCGTGCAGATCTTCCGGATCTGCGGCCAGGTGGCGGCGGCGCTCGCCGCCGCCCACGCCGACGGCCTGGTGCACCGCGACATCAAGCCGGCCAACGTCATGGTCACCCAGGAGGGCGCGAAGGTCGTCGACTTCGGCCTGGCGGCGGTCGCCGGGCCGGCCGATCCCGAGGCCGCGCTCTTCGGCACGCCCGCCTACCTGGCGCCGGAACGGCTGACCGGCGGCGCGGTGGAGCCCGCTTCCGACGTGTACGCGCTCGGGGTGCTGATGTACCGGCTGCTGGCGGGCGAGTCGCCGTGGACCGTCGACAGCACGACGCAGATGCTGTCCGCGCACGTCTACGTCGAGCCGGCGCCGCTGCCCCGGCTGGGCGAGGTGCCGCCGCAGGTCGCCGACATGGTCAACCAGTGTCTGCGTAAGGAGCCGGGGGAGCGGCCGAGCGCCGCGCAGGTGGCCGTGACCCTGGCCCGGGCCGCACTGCTGAAGCCGCCGGTGGTGCCGCCGCCGGCTGAGGGGGTCGCGCCGACCCGGCGGGGGAAGCGCCTGGTCCTCGGCGGGATAGCGGCAGCGGTCGCCGCGGCCGTCCTGTTGTGGATGTTCCTGCCGGAGGGGGCCGGGGACGGTGCCGAGGTGGCCACCTCCGCGTCTCCGTTGATCTCCGGGCGGTCGGCGACCGGCGCGGCCCCGGGCGGGCCGGACGCGGCACCGACCCAGCCGGCGGCCGTCGTGCCCGCCCGGAGCCGTGCTCTCCAGTCCGCGACACCCTCGGCCGCCGTTCCGCTGCCGCCCGCCGAGACCGGCGAGCCGACCGTGCCCGCGACGCAGCCGACCCCGACGGCCGAGCCGACCACGGCGGAGCCGGTCGCCGACGTGCGGACGTTCACGTCACGCGGCGGGACGATCGACGCGCGCTGCGATGCCGGCCGGGCCGAGCTGGTGTCGTGGACGCCGACGGACCCGTACGTGGTGCAGAAGGTCAATCAGGGGCCCGCGGTCGCCGCGGTGATCGTCTTCAAGGACCGCTCGAGCCGCATCCGGATGACGGTGACCTGCGTCGCGGGCACGCCGACGGTAGTCACCCTGCCGTTGTGACCGCCCCCGCCTGACCCCCGCCGCCGCACCTGTGGGACGGCGGGCCATGACCCGTGCCCATATGCGCGCCGCCATGCGTCACACGTGTTTCGGGCGTTGACGAACCAGTGACATATCTGAAACATTGAATGCCCCGCGCCGCAAGAACTTGGCAGACACCGCGTAATTTTCGTGGATCGAGCCGAAAGATCGTGGCAGTTGCATTCCACCCGTCCCCCCACCGCGCGGTCATCCCCTCTGTCGTTCTCACAGAACAAGGACGCCATGAAACGGAAGCAGCTCAGGAGACGCCTGTTCAGCAGCCTCGTCGCGGCCGGCCTGGTCGCCGCCGCCGTGCTCGCCCCCACGCCCGCCCTCGCGGCCGGCGGCCCCAACCTCTCCGCCGGCCGGCCGGCCTCGGCCAGCGGCGCCAACGGGCCCTACACCGCGGCCAACGTCACCGACGGCAACGCACAGACCTACTGGGAGGGCCCGGCCAACGCGTTCCCGCACTGGGTGCAGGTCGACCTCGGCAGCAATGTCGCGATCGATCAGGTGGTCCTGAAGCTGCCGCCCGCGACCGTGTGGGGCGCGCGTACCCAGACACTCAGCGTGCAGGGCGGCACCGACGCCAGCAGCTCCGCCGTCCTGTCCGGCTCGGCCGGACGGATCTTCGATCCGGCCTCGGCCAATACTGTGACGATCAACTTCGCCGCGGCGACCGTCCGGTACGTGCGGGTGACCATCACCGGCAACACCGGCTGGCCCGCGGCGCAGCTGTCCGAGCTGGAGGTCTACGGCGTGGCGGGCGGCGAGGACCCCGGCGACCCGGGTGAACCGCCGACCGGCACGAACCTGGCCGGAGGCAAGCCGATCGAGGCATCGTCGTCGGTCTTCGCGTTCGTGCCCGGCAACGCCAACGACAGCAGCCCGACCAGCTACTGGGAGTCCAACGGCTTCCCGGCGACGCTGACCGTGCGGCTCGGCTCCGACGCCGACGTCACCGCGGTCGTGGTCAAGCTCAACCCCGACCCGATCTGGGGTACGCGTACGCAAAGCATCCAGGTCCTCGGCCGCGCCCAGGCCGCCACCGGGTTCGTCTCGCTGAAGGCCCGGGCCGACTACGTCTTCAACCCGGCGACCAACCAGAACTCAATCACCATCCCGGTCACCGGCCGTGCCGCGGACCTGCAGCTGCAGATCTTCAGCAACACCGGGGCACCCGGCGCGCAGGTCGCCGACCTCCAGGTGCTCGGCGGCTGGGCGCCGAACCCGGACCTGGTCGTCACCGCGGCGACCTGGACGCCCGCGTCGCCGGACGAGACGTCCCCGGTCACCCTCGCCGCCACGGTGCGCAACCAGGGCACCGCGGCCGCCGCCGCGACCAAGGTGGACTTCAAGCTGGGCGGCACCGTCGTGGGCAGTGCACCGGTGGGCGCGCTCGCCGCCGGCGTATCGGCCATGGTCTCCGCGAACGTCGGGGCGCAGCCGATGGGCAGCTACAGCGTGGCGGCGGTGGCCGACCCGGCCAACACGGTCGCCGAGCAGAACGAGGGCAACAACACCTTCACCGCGGCCACCCAACTGGTGGTCGGGCAGGCGCCCGGCCCGGACCTGGAGGTCGCCGGCATCACCTCGAACCCGGCGAACCCGGCCGTCGGCGCGGCGGTCTCGTTCAGCGTCGCGGTCCACAACCGCGGCATCTCCGGCGCCGGCGCGTCCACCACCCGCCTGGTGGTGGGCGGCACCACGCTGACCGGCACCACCGCGGCGATCGCGGCGGGCGCGACCGCGAACGTGGCAGTCAGCGGCACCTGGACCGCAACCAGCGGCGGCGCCACCCTGACCGCAACCGCGGACGCGACGAACGCGGTCGCGGAGACGAACGAGAACAACAACACGCTGGCCCGGTCGATCGTCGTCGGCCGCGGCGCCGCCGTGCCGTACGTCGAGTACGAGGCCGAATCCGCCCGCTACCAGGGCACCCTGCTGGAGGCGGATGCGCTGCGGACGTTCGGGCACACCAACTTCGGCACCGAGTCCTCGGGTCGCAAGTCGGTGCGGCTGACCGGCACCGGCCAGTTCGTCGAGTTCACCTCGACCAACCAGGCCAACTCGATCGTGGTGCGCAACTCCGTGCCGGACGCGCCGGGCGGTGGCGGCCAGGAGGCGAGCCTCAGCCTGTACATCAACGACACGTTCGCGCAGAAGCTGACGCTGTCGTCGCGCAACAGCTGGCTGTACGGCACCACCGACGACACCGAGTCGCTGTCGAACTCGCCGTCGGCCGACGCCCGCCGGCTCTTCGACGAATCGCAGGCGCTGCTCGCGCAGTCGTACCCGCCCGGCACGAGGTTCAAGCTGCAGCGGGACGCGGGCGACAACGCGTCGTTCTACGTCGTCGACCTGATCGACCTGGAACAGGTGGCACCGGCGGCCAGCAAGCCGGCCGACTGCACCTCGATCACCACGTACGGCGCCGTGCCGAACGACGGCGTCGACGACTCGGCCGCGATCCAGCGGGCGGTGACCGACGACCAGAACGGCGTGATCAGCTGCGTCTGGATCCCGGCGGGACAGTGGCGCCAGGAGCAGAAGATCCTCTCGCCCGACCCGGCCCGCGGCCAGTACAACCAGCAGGGCATCCGCAACGTGGTGATCCGCGGCGCGGGCATGTGGCACTCGCGGCTCTACACCAACACCGAGCCGCAGAACGTCACGGGCAACATCAACCATCCGCACGAGGGCAACGTCGGCTTCGACATCGACGACAACACCCAGATCTCCGACCTCGCGATCTTCGGCATGACCACGAACCGGGCCAACCGCGGCCACGGCCTCAACGGCCGGTTCGGCAAGAACACGAAGATCAGCAACGTCTGGATCGAACACGTCAACGTCGGCGCGTGGGTCGGCCGCGACTACTCGGACACCCCGGCCTACTGGAACCCGGGCGACGGACTGGAATTCTCCGGCATGCGGATCCGCAACACCTATGCGGACGGGGTCAACTTCTCCAACGGTACGCGGAACTCGAAGGTCTTCAATTCGTCGTTCCGCACCACCGGCGACGACTCGCTGGCGGTCTGGGCCAACCCGTACGTGAAGGACCAGGCGGTGGACATCGCGCACGACAACCACTTCCTGAACAACACGATCCAGCTGACCTGGCGCGCCAACGGATTGGCGATCTACGGCGGCTACAACAACTCGATCGAGAACAATCTGGTCTACGACACGATGAACTACCCGGGCATCATGCTGGCGACCGACCACAGCCCGCTGCCGTTCTCGGGCACCACGCTGATCGCCAACAACGGCCTGTACCGCACGGGCGGCGCCTTCTGGAACGAGGACCAGGAATTCGGCGCGATCACCCTGTTCCCGTCCACGAAGGACATCACCGGCGTCACGATCCGCGACACGGACATCGCCGACTCGACCTACGACGGCATCCAGTTCAAGAACGGCGGCGGCAACATGCCGAACGTCGCGATAACCAACGTCAAAATCGACAAGTCAACCAACGGCGCGGGCATCCTGGCGATGAGCGGCGCCCGAGGAAACGCGACCCTGTCGAACGTGACCATCACGAACTCGGCCGACGGCAACGTCGTGATCCAGCCGGGCTCGCAGTTCACGATCGCGGGCGGCTAGCGGTTTCGGCAAGGGCCCCGGCCGGCCAGGCCGGGGCTCCTAGGCTGCATCGATGAGGCGTAGCGTCATCCGCACCTGATCGATGAGTCGAGTACGGGGGTCACCCAGTGCAGCAGTTTCGCGCCGCGATCGAAGCGCAGGACATCGAAGCCGCAATAGCCCTGCTCTCCGACGACGTGGTCTTCCACAGCCCGATCGCGTTCACGCCGTACCGGGGCCGCGACGCCGTCGGAATGGTCCTGCGCGCGGTCGTCCAGGTCTTCGAGGACTTCCGGTACGTGCGCGAGATCGGCGCCCCGGACGCACGGGACCAGGCGCTGGTGTTCCGGACGCGGATCGGCGAGCGGCAGGTGGAGGGCTGCGACTTCCTGCACCTCGACGAGAACGGCGCCATCTCCGAGCTGACGGTGATGGTGCGGCCGCTCAACGGGGCGCTGGCGCTGGCCGAGGCGATGAAGGCGAAACTCGCAAGCGCATGAGCACCCCGGTGCGGGAGATCACGATGCCGGCCGACCTGGTGAGCCTCGCCGGACTCGACCCGGTCGACTACAGCGAGGCGTTCACCTTCGCCACCGACGCGGTCCGCCGCCCGGAGGACTGGGCGCGGCTGATCCTCGAGGGCGCGCCGCTGGCGCAGCGCATCCAGATGCGCGGCATCTGGACGGCCTTGGGCATCCGCCTGGCGCTGCCGGGCACCCACGGCCAGGTGCTCGGCTGGCGCATCGGGCACAACGACCCGGCGGCCGTCGTGCTGGGGGTACGGGCCGGGATCGGCCTCACCGCGCGGATCGTGGTCCACGCCGAGCCCGGCCGGGTCACCCACGCGATGGTGGTCCGCTACGACCGCGCCCTTGGCGGCCGGGTCTGGGCCAGGCTGGCCCCGAAGCACCGAGCCTTTCTTGGGGGCTTACTACTGCGCGCAAGCCAGCCGGAGGCACACTGAACGTTCCGGTCGAGATAGGCATGAGCGGCTACCGAGAAGCCGGTCGTGATTCGGTGCGGCCGGGCGGTGGCGGTGCGGGCCGGGACAGGTGTTCCCGCAGGGCGGCGGCGATCTCGCGCGCGGCGGTGAGCTGCTCGGGGGTGAGGGCGTCGACGAACAGCTCCCGGACCGCCCGCAGGTGCGGGACGGTGGCACCGTGGAAGGCCTCGGCGCCGGCCGGCTCCAGCACGACCTCCGCGCCCCGGCTGTCGGTGGCGCATTCCTCGCGCCGGATCAGCTGCCGCCGTTCCATCCGGGCGAGGTGGTGGGAGAGCCGGCTGCGTTCCCAGCCGATGCGTGCGGCCAGCTCGGACGAACGTATCCGGCCTCCTGTGGCCTCGCTCAGCGCCAGGAGTACGGCGTAGTCACCCGGCGAGAGCCCGGAGTCGCTGTGCAGGCGCGCGGCGAGCATCCCGCGAAGCGCCTCGGTGGTCTCGATGAACTCGCGCCACGTGCGCAACTCGCCGCGGCTGGGAAGTTTCCGGCGTCCGGGCATAACGGCCCACCCTTCTGTGTTTGACACGTCAATTGTATGTAGCTGACACGTCAACTACCTGAAGGGCAGTGCCATGACCGATCTCGTCCTGGGCCTCGACACCTTCGGCGACGTGCCGGAGGACGGCTCCGGCATGCCCGTCTCCCACGCCGCGGCGATCAGGCAGGTCGTCGAGGAGGCTGTGCTCGCCGACGAACTCGGCGTCGACGTCATCGCGCTCGGCGAACACCATCGCCCGGAATACTCGATCTCCACGCCGGAGACCGTGCTGGCCGGGATCGCCGCCCGCACCTCGCGCATCAAGCTCGCCTCCGGTGTGACCGTGCTGAGCTCGGACGACCCGGTCCGGGTCTTCCAGCGCTTCGCGACCGTGGACGCGATCTCGCGTGGTCGCGCCGAGGTGATCCTCGGACGCGGCTCGTTCACCGAGTCCTTCCCCCTGTTCGGGTACGACATGAGCGACTACGACGTGCTGTTCGAGGAGAAGCTCGAGCTCTTCGTGAAGCTGCTGGAAGAGAAGCCCGTCACCTGGAACGGCACCACCCGCGCGGCGCTGGACAACGCCGACGTGTTCCCCAAGACCGAGTCCGGGAGCCTGACCACCTGGGTCGGCGTCGGCGGCTCCCCGCAGTCGGTGGTGCGCAGCGCACGGTACGGGCTGCCGCTGATGCTTGCGATCATCGGCGGCTCCCCGGAGCGCTTCGCCCCGTACGTCGATCTCTATCGCCGGGCCGCCGACCAACTCGGCACGGTCGCGCATCCAGTGGGCATGCACTCGCCGGGTTTCATCGCCGACACCGACGAGCAGGCCAAGGAGCTGTACTACCCGACCTACAAGGTGATCCGGGACCGGATCGGCGCGCTGCGCGGCTGGCCGCCGCTGCGCCGCTCGGAGTTCGACTCCGAGGTCGCGCAGGGCTCGCTGTACGTCGGCTCGCCGGAAACCGTGGCGCGGAAGATCGCCCGGGCGGCCGGCGCGCTCGGCGTGGGCCGCTTCGACCTGATCTACACCGCCGGAGCCCAGCCGGTCAGCGCCAGGATGCGCGCCGTCGAACTCTTCGGCTCCCGGGTGATGCCCATGGTCCGCGACATCCTGGCCGGCTGAGCGATGACCACCACGATCGGCATCCTCGGCGCCGGCAAGGTCGGCACCGTCCTGGCCCGGCTCGCCGTGGCGGCCGGCTACCGCGTCCTGGTCGCCGGCTCCGGCGACCCGTCGAAGATCTCGCTCATCGTCGAGGTCCTCACGCCGGGCGCGGTCGCGGTGACCGCGGCCGAGGCCGCCGAGCGCGCGGACATCGTCGTCCTCGCGCTCCCGCTCGGCAGGCATCGCACGGTCCCGGTGGACGCGCTGCGCGGCAAGCTCGTCGTCGACGCCATGAACTACTGGTGGGAGGTCGACGGCATCCGCGACGACCTCACCGACCCGCGCACCTCCTCCAGCGAGATCGTGCAGGCCTTCCTGCCGCAGTCCCGGGTCGTCAAGGCGTTCAACCACATGGGCTACCACGATCTTGAGGAGGGCGCCCGGCCCGCGGGCGCCCCCGGGCGCAAGGCGATCGCGATCGCCGGCGATGACCCACGCGACGTCGCCGCTGTCGCGGCACTCGTCGACAACCTCGGCTTCGACCCGGTCATCACCGCGACTCTTGCCGATGGCGTACGCATGGAGCCCGGCACCGAATTGTTCGGCGCGAACACCGACGCCACCGAGGTTAACGCCATGCTCGACCGCTTCCCCGGCTCGGCACGCGGCCGCATCGTCACCGAGGCCCGTGCCCTGCGCCCCTGAACCACGACCCGTCCGGCTGGCAGTCACTAGAGTGCTCGTCATGGCCGACGAGGTCCAGGAACAGATCAGCGTGGCGGTCCCGCCGGACGAGGCGTACGCGGCAGTGTCGGACGTGCATCGCATTGCCGGGTGGAGCCCCGAGTGTTTTGCCGTCTGGGTGTGGCGGCGCCAGGGATCCCAACCGAAGCGTTTCGTCGGTTGGAACCGGCGCGGCGCCTACGTGTGGTTCACCACCTGCCGGGTGGTGGCGGCCGAGCCCGGCAGGGAGTTCGCGTTCGACGTGACCACCTTCGGGCAGCCGGTGTCCCGCTGGGGATATCGGCTGACGCCGGCGGACGAAGGCACCCTGATCACCGAGTACTGGCAGGACCAGCGCAACCAGGTGGCGGTCACGCTGGGGCGGATGTTCACCGGCAGCGTCGCGAGGCAGCGACCGCAGGCCAACCGCGCGGGAATGCGCCAGACGTTGAGCCGCATCAAGAGCGAACTCGAGCGGCGATCAGGGTGACAGGGCCGACCTCCGAGTACGTGAAGGTTCCGGGGAGCGCGAGTAGCGCCTCGTCACTCTGAGAACGGGCCTCAGTCACGAAGCGGTGGTGGTGGTGCACGACACGTGGTGGTGATGGTGGATTGGGGCGAAGCCCCTTCCAGCGGAAGACTCACGCAGGGCGCCCACAACACGTGGGGTCTGGGGCTCGGGCCCCAGGAGAAATGACGAGGCCACCAGGTTCGCGCTTCTCAGCGAACACATGGTGGCCATGGACTCGTGCCCCCGGCAGGATTCGAACCTGCGCTTTCGCCTCCGGAGGGCGACGCTCTATCCCCTGAGCTACGGGGGCTCAGACAAGATTGAGCCTAGCAGGCGCCGCGGAGACCCCGCCAACCGGTTCCGCGGCGCCCCGCCGTCAGCTCGTCTGCAGCTGCTTGAGCATCGAGTCGATCAGGTTGATCTCGCCCTGCTGGCCCCGGACCTGGGATTCTGCCAGCCAGGTCACGTCGTCGTTGTCCGACTCCTGGAGGATCTCCTGGGCCATGTGGATGCCGCCCAGGTGGTGCTGGCGCATCAGGGTCAGGAACTGCACGTCCAGCGCCTTGCCGGTGACCTTGCGTAGCTCGGCCATCTGGGCCGGGGTTGCCATGCCCGGCATCAGGCCGTTCTGCACCGAGCCTGACGAGTCCTTCATCCAGGCCATCGGGGCCGCCGTGCCGGTCGGGCTCAGGTGCCATTCGCTCAGCCAGGCTTGCATGTAGCCGATCTGGCCGTGCTGGGTCAGCGCGATGTCGGCGCTGAGGGTGATGACGCCGGGGGTTGTCGAGTTCGCGTGGGCGATCATGGACATCTCCACCGCCTGGGCGTGGTGGGTGCTCATGTCGCGCAGGAAGCCCGCCTCGACCGAGTCGTCGCCGGGGGTGGCCAGGCGGGGGCCGAGCAGGCCGATCGCCAGCCCTACCAGCAGGCCGAACACCAGCACCGCGGCGAGCCACACCGCCCCGAACCGGCGGCGGCCGGTCGGGGTGGTGTCGTCGCTCGGCGTGCCGGCGTCGGCCGGCGCGCTTGATTCAGTCGAGACGGACATCAGTTGCCCGCGGGTGCCGCGGCCGCGATCGGGCCTGTCGTCGTGTTGCCGCTTGAGCAGGCGGCGTTCGGCTCCAGCGTGGCCTTCAGGCGGAGGGCCTGGATGAACTCGTCGATCCGCTTGTCGTCGGCGTTGTCGAGCTTGAGCTGGTAGCCCCAGGCCTGCAGCGAGATGTTCTTGTCCAGGTTGGCGATCGGGCTCATGAACATGTAGTCCCGGCCCTGGACCTTTTCCTGCAGCTTGGCGACCTGGTCGGCGGCGAGGCCCTGCTTGTAGGTCACCCAGACCGCGCCGTGCTCGAGGCTGTGCACGGCGTGCTCGTTGGCGATCGGCTGGGCGTAGACGTCACCCATGCAGTTCTGCCAGACCGGGTTGTGCGCGCCGCCCACCGGCGGGTTCGTCGCGTACGTCTGCGGGCCTTCCTTGTGCTCCTGCGAGTTGATCGCCGGGTTGTTCTGGGCGCGGTAGTTGACGATGCCCTCGATCCCGGCGGCCTTGTCCTCCCAGGACTCGGAGCCCTTGATCGACGCGAACACGCCGTACCCGATGATGCCCACCGCGATCAGCACGACCACGCCGGCCACCGCGATCGGGCCCCAGTTGCGGCTGCCGCTGACCTTGATCGGCGTGACCGGCTTGCGACCCTTGCCCTTGCCCTGTGGGCCCTTGCCCGTGGGGCGGCCACCGGGCTTGGCGCCGGTGGACTTCGCGGCGGGGGGCTTGCCCTGGCCCGACGTTTTGTCGACCTTCACGGTGGACGGGACCCTGTCGGGTCCCGGGGTGCTCATGCTCATCGTTCCTCGTCAATCCGATGGAAAGGTCGGGCCGGGCCCGCGAGCAGGCCCCGGTACGCCGCCGGGCGCCAAAGTCTACCCGGATAGCATGGCTCGGTGACTCCCGCTGACCTCGCTGCCACCGTTCTCACAGCTGCCCGTGCCGTATTCGTCACTCGCGGCCTGGATGCCTCCGTGCTGCCGGAGACGACGGCGATGGAGCGACCCCGCAATCCCGAGCACGGTGACTATGCGTCGACGCTTGCCATGCAGCTTGGTAAGAAGGCCGGCGTGCCGCCGCGCGAGCTGGCCGCCGCGCTCGCCGCTGAGCTCGGCAATCGTCCGGGCATCAAGTCGGTGGAGATCGCCGGGCCCGGCTTTTTGAACATTCGGCTGGATGCGGCCGCCGCCGGTGTGTTGGCGCGCGATGTGGTGTTGGCGGGGTCGGCGTACGGCCACACCGATCGGCTCGCCGGCCAGCGGATCAACCTGGAGTTTGTCTCCGCCAACCCGACCGGGCCGGTGCATATCGGCGGGGTCCGGTGGGCGGCGGTCGGCGATGCCCTGTCCCGGCTGCTGCGGGCGTCCGGCGCCGAGGTCGGCACCGAGTACTACTTCAACGACGCCGGTTCCCAGATCGACCGGTTTGCCCGCTCGCTGTACGCCGCGGCCAGGGGTGAGGCCGCTCCCGAGGACGGGTACGGCGGCGCGTACATCGCGGAGATCGCGGCGGCCGTGGTGGCCGAGGTCCCCGGCGCGGCGGAGCTTGCTGAGGATGCCGCGCTGGAGGTGTTCCGGGTCGAGGGCGTGAAGCTGATGTTCGCCGAGATTCGGACCTCGCTGAACGAGTTCGGGGTGCACTTCGACACCTACTTCAACGAGAAGGACCTGCACGACCGGGGCGAGCTGGACGAGGCGTTGGAGCGGCTGCGAGAGCAGGGGCATGTCGTCGAGGCCGACGGCGCGACCTGGCTGCGGACCACCGAGTTCGGTGATGACAAGGACAGGGTGCTGCGCAAGTCGGACGGCGACTGGACGTATTTCGCGGCCGACTGCGCCTACTACCTCGACAAGCGCAAGCGGGGCTTCGACCGGGTTGTGATCATGCTGGGCGCCGACCATCACGGCTATATCGGCCGGATGAAGGCGATGGCCGCGTGCTTCGGCGACGATCCGGACACCAATCTGGAGATCCTCATCGGCCAGTTGGTCAACCTGGTCCGGGACGGGGAGCCGCTGCGGATGAGCAAGCGGGCCGGCACGGTCGTCACGCTGGAGGACTTTGTCGACGCGCTGGGCGTGGATGCGGCCCGGTACGCCCTCGCGCGCTATTCGTCCGACTCGCCGATCGACATCGACATCGACCTGTGGACCCGCGCGAAAAGCGATAATCCCGTCTACTACGTCCAATATGTCGCTGCGCGCACGGCCAGCGTCGCCGTCCAGGCCGCCTCGGTCGGGCTGACCCGGGGCGAGCCCGGCGACTTCCGGCCCGAGTTGCTCGTGCACGAGAAGGAGAATGACCTCCTCAAGGCGCTGGGCGAGTATCCGGCCGTGGTCGGCAGCGCGGCCGAGTTGCGCGAGCCGCACCGGGTGGCCCGCTACCTCGAGGACCTCGCCGGTGACTATCACCGGTTCTACGACAAGTGCCGGGTCACTCCGATGGGCGACGAGGAGATCACCGACCTGATGCGGGCCCGGCTGTGGCTGAACGATGCCACCCGAACGGTGATCGCGAACGGTTTGGCACTGCTGGGTGTCTCGGCCCCGGAGAGGATGTAGTCATGCGGGCACATGAGGCCGGGGCGCTACACGGTGACCTGGGCAATCGAGGACCGGCGTGGCTGCGTACCCCCGAGGACGTGAACGCGCTCGTGCCGCAGCTTTGGCCGCGGACCGTGACCCGCACCGAGGCCGGGGCCCTGGAGATCGGCGGCGTGAGCGTGCTCGACCTGGCCGCCGAGTACGGCACCCCCGCCTACCTGCTGGACGAGGAGGATCTGCGGGCCCGCTGCCGCGACTTCGCGGCGGCCTTCGCCGGCGCCGACGTCTACTACGCGGGCAAGTCGTTCCTCTGCAAGGCCGTCGTGAAGGTGATCGACGAGGAGGGGCTCTTCCTCGACGTGTGCACCGGCGGCGAGTTGGCCGTCGCCCTGGCCGCCGGCTTCCCGGCCGAGCGGATGGGTTTCCACGGCAACAACAAGTCGGTGTCCGAGTTGACCCGGGCCGTGGAGGCGGGCGTCGGCCGGATCATCCTGGACTCGTTCCAGGAGATCGACCGGCTCACGGCGCTGGCCCACCAGACCGGTACGCGGCCCAAGGTCCTGGTCCGGGTGACCGTCGGCGTCGAGGCGCACACCCACGAGTTCATCGCGACGGCGCACGAGGACCAGAAGTTCGGCTTCTCGCTGGCCGGCGGCGCCGCGTTCCAGGCGGCGATCCGGGTGCTCGATGAGGACGTGCTCGACCTGCGCGGCCTGCACTCGCACATCGGCTCGCAGATCTTCGACACGTCCGGCTTCGAGGTCGCCGCGCGGCGGGTGCTCGAGCTGCAGGCGCAGATCCGGGACGCGCGCGGCGTCGAGCTCGCCGAGCTGGATCTTGGGGGCGGCTTCGGCATCGCGTACACGACGCAGGATGACCCGTCGACCGCCGGCGACCTGGCGAAGCGGATCAACAAGATCGTCGCCGGGGAGTGTGACGCCGCCGCGCTGCGGGTGCCCAAGCTGTCGGTCGAGCCCGGCCGGGCCATCGTCGGGCCTTCCGTTTTCACGTTGTACCAGGTGGGGACGGTTAAGGACGTCGACGGGATCCGGACCTACGTGAGCGTCGACGGTGGGATGAGCGACAACATCCGGACCGCCCTGTACGACGCGTCCTACTCCGCCACTTTGGCCGGCCGCCGGTCCGCGGCGCCCCCGCTGCTCGCCCGCGTCGTGGGAAAGCATTGTGAATCCGGGGACATTGTCGTGAAGGATGAATTCCTGCCCGCCGACGTGCAGCCCGGAGATCTTCTCGCCGTGCCCGGCACAGGCGCGTATTGCCGGAGCATGGCCAGCAACTACAACCACGTGCCCCGACCGCCGGTGGTCGCCGTGCGGGACGGCGCGCCACGCGTGATCGTCCGGCGGGAGACCGAAGATGATCTGCTCGCATTGGATGTGGGATGAGTTCTGAGAAATCCGCGGTGCGCCTCGCGCTGCTCGGCTGCGGCACGGTTGGCAGCGAGGTCGTCCGGCTGCTCCACGAGCAGGCCGACGACCTGACCGCGCGGATCGGCGCCCCGCTGGAACTCGTCGGCATCGCCGTGCGCCGGCCCGGCCGGCAGCGCGGCGGCTCCATCGACCCGGCGCTGTTCACCACCGACGCGCTCGGCCTGGTCAAGCGGGACGACGTCGACGTTGTCATCGAGGTCGTCGGCGGCCTGGACCCGGCCCGAAGCTGGCTGACCGAGGCGCTGCGGGCCGGCAAGAGCGTGGTCACGGCGAACAAAGCCCTGCTCGCCGAGGACGGGGCGACGCTGCATGACGCCGCCGCCGAGGGCGGCGCCGACCTCTACTACGAGGCCGCGGTCGCCGGCGCGATCCCGCTGCTGCGCCCGCTGCGCGAGTCGCTGCACGGCGACCGTGTGACCAGGGTCACCGGCATCGTGAACGGCACGACCAACTTCATCCTGTCGTCGATGGACGCCACCGGGGCCGGCTTCGGCGAGGCGCTGGACGAGGCCACCGAGCTGGGGTACGCGGAGGCCGACCCGACCGCCGACGTGGAGGGCTTCGACGCCGCCGCCAAGGCCGCCATCCTCGCCTCGCTCGCGTTCCACACCCGGGTCACCGCCGCGGACGTGTTCCGCGAGGGCATGACCGGCGTGACGGCCGCCGACGTGGCCAGCGCCAAGGAGATGGGCTGCACGATCAAGCTGCTCTGCATCGCGCAGCGCGGCCCGGATTCCACCGGCAGCGAGTCGGTCAGCGTCCGGGTGCACCCGGCGATGATCCCGCGCAGCCACCCGCTGGCCAGCGTCGGCGACGCCTTCAACGCGGTCTTCGTCGAGGCCGAGGCCGCGGGGCAGCTGATGTTCTACGGCCGGGGCGCCGGGGGTACGCCGACCGCCAGCGCCGTGCTCGGCGACATCGTGGCGGCGGCCCGCAACCGGCTCTCGGGCACCCGCGCGCCCAGCGAGAGCTCGTACGCGCACCTGCCGATCCGGCCCATCGGCGAGGCGGTCACCCGCTACCACATCAGCCTCGACGTGGCCGACCGGCAGGGCGTGCTGGCCACGGTCGCCGGCATCTTCGCCAAGCACGAGGTGTCCATCGCGACCGTCCGGCAGTCCGGCCGGGACGAGGACGCGACGCTGGTGATCGTGACGCACGGCGCGCCGGACGCGAACCTGGCGGCGACGGTGGAGGAGCTGCGCGCGCTCGATATCGTCCGCTCGATCGCCAGCGTGCTGAGGGTCGAAGGAGGGGCTTAGGCCGATGCTTGACCACGTGGGTTTTCAGTGCGCCGATCTGGCCGCGAGCGCCGCGTTCTACGACGCGGTGCTGGCGCCGCTGGGCCTGCGCCGGCTGATGGATTTCGAGGTCGCGCTGGGCTACGGCGAAACGACGCCGGACTTCTGGATCGGCGCCCTCTCCTCGGGCGACGGCTTCCGGGAGTCGCACATCGCCTTCAAGGCGGCGGATCGGGCGGCGGTCGACGCGTTCTTCGCGGCGGCGGTCGAGGCCGGCGCCGAGGTACTGCACGAGCCGCGCGTACACCCGGAGTACCACGAGACCTACTACGGTGCGTTCGTGCGTGACCCGGACGGCAACAACGTCGAGGCCGTGTCCCACCGTCCTGCATAGTGGGCGTCTAGTCTCGCCATTCGGCGGGCTGGTGCATCCTTTAGCGAGTCAGCGGAGAGGAAAAGACCATGTGGCGGGGACTGATCGAGGCGTACCGGGACCGGCTGCCGGTCACCGCAGCCACCCCGGTGGTCACGTTGCACGAGGGCAACACGCCGCTCGTGCCCGCTCCCGTGCTCTCCCAGCGGACGGGCGCCGACGTGTACCTCAAGGTCGAGGGGGCGAACCCGACCGGCTCCTTCAAGGACCGCGGCATGACGATGGCCGTGTCCAAGGCCGTCGAGGAGGGCTCGAAGGCGATCATCTGCGCCTCGACCGGCAACACCTCCGCGTCCGCGGCCGCGTACGCCGCCCGGGCCGGGCTGACCTGCGCGGTGCTCGTGCCGCAGGGCAAGATCGCGCTGGGCAAGCTGGCCCAGGCGCTGGTGCATGGCGCCAAGTTGCTGCAGGTAGACGGCAACTTTGACGACTGCCTCGCGCTCGCCTCGAAGCTGTCGCAGGACTTCCCGGTGGCGCTGGTCAACTCGGTGAACATCTACCGCCTGCACGGGCAGAAGACGGCCGCGTTCGAGATCGTCGAGGCGCTCGGCACGGCCCCGGACATCCACTGCCTGCCGGTCGGCAACGCGGGCAACATCTCCGCGTACTGGATGGGCTACCAGGAGGACCACGCGGCGGGCAACAGCAAGGTCCTGCCCAAGATGTACGGCTTCCAGGCCTCCGGCGCCGCCCCGATCGTCAACGGTCAGGTGGTGCCCGAGCCCTCGACCATCGCCACCGCGATCCGGATCGGCAACCCGGCGAGTTGGACCAAGGCGCTCGACGCCCGGGACGCCTCCGGCGGCCTGATCTCGGCGGTGACCGACCGGGAGATCCTGTCG